>Ga0209761_1000021_pt1 | contig 68350 bp, 71 predicted proteins | sample GraSoi013_1_40cm_4_FD_185818 | JGI IMG/M metagenome (GOLD analysis project Ga0209761, IMG submission 185818) | Grasslands soil microbial communities from the Angelo Coastal Reserve, California, USA - Sample 09_25_2013_1_40cm (SPAdes) (version 2) | ecosystem: Environmental > Terrestrial > Soil >... | reverse complement strand
CCGACGCGCCGAACATCATCCTGTTCGGCATCCTCGTGGCGGCGATCATCTACATCGCCACGCGGTACACCGGGCACCGCCAAGAGAACCTCATGGTCCCGAAGCTCCTCGTGAGCCACACGCCCGACGAGATGCCGCCGTTCGTCGATGCGACCGGGAGCCACGCGGGCGCGCTCCTCGGGGACGTCAAACACGACCCGTTCCAGAGTGGCGGGCTCGAGACGCCGGCGCACGAGCGCGTCGAATCCGGCGCGATTCATAAGGCCCACAAGGGCGTCCTGTTCGTCGACGAGATCAACGTGCTCCGCATGGAGAGCCAGCAGAGCCTGCTGACCGCGATGCAGGAGAAGAAGTTCTCCATCGTCGGTCAGAGCGAACGGTCCTCCGGCGCGATGGTGAAGACGGAAGCCGTGCCGTGCGACTTCATCCTCGTCGCCGCGGGCAACCTGGACGCGGTCCAGGGCATGCACCCGGCATTGCGCTCTCGGATTCGCGGGTACGGGTACGAGATTTACATGAAGAGCACGATGCCCGATTCGGACGAGAATCGACTCAAGCTCGTGCGGTTCGTTGCTCAAGAGGTCGCGAAGGACCGGAAGATTCCGCACTTCGACCGGACCGCGGTGCTCGAAATCCTGCGGGAGGCACAGCGCCGAGCAGGCCGCCGGGGTCAGTTGACCCTGCGGCTCCGCGAACTCGGAGGGCTCATCCGCGTCGCCGGCGACATCGCCCAAGAAGAGTCGACGCCCCTCGTCACCGCGAAGCATGTCCTGAACGCGAAGCGGATCGCGCGGTCGCTCGAGCAACAGGTCGCCGACCGCATGATCGAACGCGGCAAGGAGTATCAGACGTTCATCACGGAAGGCGCGATCGTCGGCATGGTCAACGGCCTGGCGGTCCTCATCGGCGACAACTCGATGGCGGAATTCAGTGGCATCGTCCTGCCCATCGCCGCCGAAGTGACGCCGGCTCAGGCGAAACAGGGTGGGCGCATCATTGCCACGGGTCGCCTGGGGGACATCGCGAAAGAGGCGGTCGAGAACGTCTCGGCCCTCATCAAGAAGTACACCGGCGAGGACATCTCCAACCACGACATCCATGTCCAGTTCGTCGGCTCCCGCGAGGGGACCGAAGGCGACAGCGCGTCGATCTCGGTCGCGACGGCCGTCATCAGCGCCCTCGAAGAGGTTCCTGTCAACCAGACCGTCGCGATGACGGGCTCGCTGAGCGTCCGCGGCCAGGTCCTCCCGGTCGGCGGTGTGACCGCGAAGATCGAGGCCGCGGCGGAACTGGGGATCCGGAAGGTCGTCATTCCCCGCGCCAACTTGAAAGACGTCCTCTTGGAAGATCGTTACCAGGGGAAGATCGAGATCGTCCCCGTGGACACGCTGAGTGAGGTCCTGGAACAGGCGCTCGTGGGTCCCAAGAAATCCGGGCTCATTAGCAAACTCGTGGCGTTGGTCCCGAAGATTACGCCGGACAAGCCGGGCCCGACCGCAGTGCCCCACTGAGATTCCGGAGAGACCGTTGGAAGGTCCGATGGATCCCTCCGAGTTCTCCGAACCGATGCCCTGTTATGAATCCAGCCCCGCCCTCGCACCTGCGGACGACGACGGTATGTGCGTCCATTGCCGCATGTTCTTGACGATCGAGTGCCCGTACATCGACCACTTCCTCGGAGAGGACGACGAGTGAGCGGGCGCGCATTCTTCATCGGTCGGTTCCAGCCGTTCCATCGGGGTCACCTCGCGACGGTGAAGCGGATCCTCGAGTCGAACGACGAGATCATCGTGGGGATCGGATCGGCCCAGTACAGCCACACCGGGGAGAATCCGTTCACCGCCGGCGAGCGATATGAGATGATCAAACGGGCCCTCGACGCGGAGGGGATCCACAACTATCACATCGTGCCGATCCCGGACACCCACGTCCACAGTGTGTGGGTGAGCCACGTGACCTCGCTCGTGCCCCGCTTTGACAGCGTCTACACGAATTCGGATCTCGTCGTGCGCTTGTTCCGGGAACACGGCCTCAAGGTACTCTCGCCCCCCCTGTTGGACCGCGAGCGGCTCTCCGGGACCGTCGTCCGCCAGCGAATGTTGAAAGGAGGCGACTGGGAATCCCTCGTCCCGGCCGTGGTCGCCGAGTATGTCAAGGAGATCGACGGCGTCGAACGGATCCGGGAGACGCACAAGTACTCGACCCCGTACGGGACCCGCGAGAATCACGAGGAACCGTAAGAAAGGGACCCGTCCACGACTCCCCGCGAGGACGGGCACCGGCAGGCATCCCTCCGAACGAGGATGTCGCTTCCCTGGATCCCTGCCTCTTGCCCGGAGCGCATCGTAGGGGATAATGCTCATTACCAGTTAGATACCAGACGATGTTCCGTTCGGGTCATGCCGGCCGACGCTCACCAGTCGATCCGATAGCCGCAGTACGGGGCTCCGCGCAACATGCATGCGACCTTCGTGACGGTCCCGTTCATTGCGAGCAGGGTGAGCGTCCCCTCGTACCCCCCGAGCCGGGCGGCGCACCGCGCTGGGCTGCTCATCCAGTCGTAGTTGCGCATCACCGCCCGGCGTTCTTGGACATCCACCTCGAGCCGGCCGTGGTTGTACTCCCTCGCATAGGCGTTCGGAGAGAGCTCCAGGAAAATCGGGAACGGGAGCCCGCGGTGGACGAGCCGCCGGACGGAAGGGAAGTTCCCCACTTCTTCGCGGGCCATCCGACGAATGGTATCGTACGTGCCGTCTCCGAACCGGGCCTCGATCTGGTCGAGCACGTCGAGCGCCGCACGCAGGGGATACCATTCTTCCGCATCGAGGTGCGCCGGATCCAGGCCGATCTCGATGAGCACCTCGTCCGCGGCCGCCTTTCCATGATGGACCGCGATCCAGTGGTGGTAGTTGTGGAAGTGACTGCCCCGGGCCATCGGAGAGATGAGTCGATCTCCGCGCGAGTCCGCGAGCTCCGCGAACACGGCGTGGCCGAGATTCGAGGCGGCGTACAACTTCCCGCGGCGTTCGCCGGATAGGCACGTGATGAGATCGGTCCGCGACAACTCCCCCAGCGTGCGGCTCACGTGGGACAGATGAAGGCCCGTCTGCTTCGCAATTTGCCCGGGTGTCTGCGGGCGCGGGACCACGGCCGCGAGGACTTTCTCACGCTGGCGGCTCGCGAGGACGTACGAGAGCTTGCCAAGGACGTTCGGTGATCCCGCGCTTGACATTTTCCTCGACGCAGCCACGCCGGTGCTCAATGCGGCAGCGAAGGCATTATCCTTTCCTCAGGCCGCGGAACCGAGATAGGTCAAGAGGACCGGGACCAAGAGCGACGCCATCAAGTGCACCCGACGAACCCGGAGCGCGATCGGTACGAGGCCGACGACCGCCGCGAGGCAGGCCAGCCCAATGCCGACCGGACCGGTCGCGATCACGAGGAGGATCAGGACCGCGAGGAGCGACAACGCGGCGATCCTCCGCGGATTCGAACTCGACCAGCGACGCGCAACGCCGCGGCCGAGGTGGGCGGCGAGCGGCGCCGCCATCGCCGTCGCCAGGACGGCCGAGGCGACGAGGAGGATCAGCGACGTCGGGGTCGCCCACACGGACGGCCACGGGGGAAGATCTCCGCTCAGTCCGCGGACCGCGGCGGCGGCCCCGCTGCGGGCCCGGTGAATCATGAAGAGGACGGCGACACTGAGAAGCGCGGTGGACGTGGAGACCGCGCCCATCACAACCATGAACTGACTCGGTCCGACGGTCTTCCGTGTGCCGACCGATGCAAGGGTCGCGGCCGCTCCGCCGCTCAGGCCAGGAAGCCACGACACGCTCGCTCCGGCGAGAGTGCCCCGTAGGGCGCTCCGCGCATCCTCCGTGGACAAGGCTCGGAGCGGTTCCACCCGTTGGTATGGAATCGAACCGGGCCGAGCGCGCAGCCCGAGGAGCAGACTCGGAATGCCGAAGAGTCCGGAAAAGAGCGGGAAGAGGACCGCGTCAGGAGCGACGAGGCCCGGCCCTCGGAGGACCGCGATCCCGAGGCCGGCGGCCAGTGCCTGGACCCACACAGCCCGAGCCAACCGGCGGACGCGGTTCCGTCCGCGCGATTCGGAAGCGAGGACGGCCGCCAGGACGAACACCAGGAACGCCGGGGCCCACGGTCGGAAGAGGTCCGCGAGATGAACCGGATCTGCCAGGAGGAACCGCAGTGGGACCAGGGCGACGACCGCGAACGCGGTCCCCAGCAATGCGCCGCGGGCGGCGAGCGCGACCGCTTTCGCACCCTGGCCCACCAGGAGGAGACGGTGCCCGGGAAGGGTGGCGAGAGCCGTATCTTCCGTCGGCGCCCCGAGGAACACGGCCGGGATGAAGTCGAAGACCGCGTGGCTCCCCGCGGCCGCGAGGAGGAAACAGGACAGCAGAAGGCCCATCGTCTCCGGCTCGGACGCGACGTCCGGGACGAGGGTCGCAACGAAGCTCGTCCACGCGGCCTGTGTTGCCAGGACGAGGGCCGCCACGTTGTTGACGTGAAGTCCGGGCGACAGTCCCGTCAACGCACCGGCCAGGAGGCCGAGGACTGTCAGGAGAAGGAAGCCCGCGACGAAACTGAGCGGGGTCACGACGGGAAACGTGCCCGCGTTCGGGTCAACGTGTCCGGTGCACGTAGGCTACACTCAACGACGTCGGCGCTCCGGCGGTCCCCATCCTCCGCCTCCGGGGGTCTCGATCACGAGCAGGTCGCCACGCCGAAGTTCGAGCGTCACCTTCGCGGGCAAGCGGTGACGCCGGCCCCTCCGCACGAGCAGGTTCTTCCCGGGGCGGCCATCATCTCCGCCTTCGAGACCTTTCGGCCGAAGGGCACGACGTTCCGAGAGGATCGAGGCGGTGCCTTTGCGCGCGAGGAGTCGAACCGAACGGCGAATGCCGTCGCCGCCGGAATGCTGGCCTCGGCCGCCGGTCCCTGGGATGAGCCGATACTCCTCGATGCGAAGCGGGTAGGCGAACTCGAGGGCTTCGATCGGTGTGTTGCGTGTGTTCGTCATGTGCGTATGGACGCCCGCCATCCCCGGGCGGTACGGGAGCGCGCCCTCGCCACCCGCGATCGTCTCGTAGTACGAGAACGGTCGAGGATCGGGTCCTCCGATCGTCACGTTGTTCATCGTGCCTTGGCTTTGGGCGGGGACCGTTTCGGCGAGCGGCTCCGACAGCGCGAGGAACAGGACGTCCACGATTCGTTGCGAGGTCTCGACGTTCCCCGCGGCCACGGCGGCGGGAGGGCGCGGCCTCACCAAGCTCCCTTCCTTCGCCAAGACCCGCAGAGGACGGAGCGCTCCCGCGTTTCGCGGCGCGTCCGGATCCGTCAGGCAGCGCATCACGTACGAGGTGGCGCTCAGCGTCACGGCGAATGGAGCGTTCAGGTTCCCGGCGACTTGCCGATCGGTTCCCTCGAAGTCCACCGCGATGCCGGATCCGCCAATCGTGATCTCCGCACGGATCCGGATTCGATCGGGCTCGTCCGGCGAGGCGCCTTCCATGAAGTCCTCGGCGGACCAGGTCCCGCGAGGCAGCTCGCCAATCGACGCGCGCACCCGCCGCTCCCCATAGTCGAGGAGCTCCTCGATCGAGGTCCGGAGATTCGCGACACCGATGCGTTCCGCGAGTTCGACGAGGCGGCGAGCTCCCAGCTCATTCGCCGCGATCTGTGCCCGGAGGTCGCCCAGTCTCTCCGCGGGATACATGGTCTCCTGGCGGAATCGCTCGACGACCGCCTGCCGCTCCCGTCCGCGGTCCATGACCTTCTGCGGCTCCAAGACCAGTCCTTCGTCTTCGAGGCGCATCGCGGTCGCTGGCATCGAGCCCGGCACTCTTCCGCCGATGTCGGCGTGATGCGCGCGGTTCACCGCGAATCCGATGATCAGCTGGCGCACGAACACGGGTCGGATGAGCGTGACGTCCGGGAGGTGCGTGCCGCCCCGGTACGGATCGTTCAGGATGATCTGATCTCCTTCTCGGAGGGTTCCCGGGAAATCCCGCATCGCTGCGTCGACCGCGACGGGCATCGAACCGAGGTGGACCGGGATGTGCTCCGCCTGGGCCACGATGCGTCCCTCGGCGTCGAAGAGCGCACAGCTCGCATCCATTCGTTCCTTGATGTTCGGGGAGTACGCGGTCCGGCGAAGCGCGACTCCCATCTCCTCCGGGATGAACGACAACCCGGTCTGCAGGATCTCCAGATCCGCCGGGTTCACGGCGCCACCTCGATCTCGATGAGCCCGCGAGGACGAATGCGGAATGTCGCTCCCGGCGGCACTACGGTCGTCGCGTGGTCCTCCGCGACAATCGCGGGACCCGTCTGTTCGAACCCAACGGGGATCGATTCGCGGTCGAACACGGAGACCTCCGACCATCCGTCATCGAACAAGACCCGCCGACGGGCGATCCTCGGCGGCCCAACCCCCTGCGACCGCGGGAAGGTGACGCGGCGCGGGACCCGAACCTTCAGACGCACGGTGACGAGTTCGATCCGTTCTTCCCGCGAGGCATATCCGTACCGCCGGCGGTGCTCCCTCCGGAATGTGCGCGCGAGATCGCCGCGAACCGGGACGTTGATCTCGTAGCTCTGTCCCTGGTACCGAAGGTCGAGGCTCGCCTCGACCACCGCCTGGAGGGAATCGTGGTGTTCTTGGCGTAGCGCCCGGACGGCCCGAGACCGGAATGCCGTGACCGTTTCCCCGATTGTGGGCCCTGCACGGTCTAAGGGTCGGACGATGGTCCGGCTATATTCCAGCTGGATCGGTGAGATTAGGATCCCGTAGGCGGAAAAGGCTCCCGGGAGGAAGGGCACCAGGATGCGAGGAATCCGGAGTTCTCGTGCCAAAGCTGCCGCGTGCATCGGACCGGCCCCGCCGAATGCGAGGAGGGCAAAGTCCCGAGGGTCGAGTCCGCGCCGGGCCAAGATGATGCGCATCGCCTTCGCCATGGTCGCGCGGACGACGTGTTGTACTCCGAGGATCGTTTCGTCGGAGGAGAGATGCAACTCGTCCGCAAGACGCGCGATCCCTTTCGCGGCGAGATCTTCCCGCAGCGGAAGGCGGCCCCCGAGCAGATGCGGTCCGAGCGAGCCTCCGGCCAAATCGACATCGGAGACGGTCACCGACGTGCCCCCGTTTCCATAGGCAATCGGGCCGGGTGTCGCGCCCGCGCTCTGCGGCCCGACCCGCAAGGCGCGGCCGGCATCGATCCAGGCGATGCTCCCACCGCCCGCTCCGACCGACTCGATGTCAATGACGGGAATCGCGAGCGGGAACGCGTCGATCATGGCCTCGGTCGTCCAACTGGCAGCACCGCGGACGATTGTCGAGAAGTCCGCGCTCGTGCCACCCATGTCGAACGTCAGAAGATTTCCCTGGCCGGTCGCCCGAGCCACCGCGACCGCTGCCGCGACTCCGCCCGCCGGTCCGCTCAGGATCATGTCGACAGGTCGGCGCACAATGGCTCGATGGGAGACCACCCCGCCGGATGATTTCATTACGTGGAACTCGCCGCGGACGGCCTTCTCGAGGGATTGGAGGTATCGAATGACGAGTGGTTTCACGTAGGCGTCGAGGGCCGTGGTCGACGATCGCTCGAATTCGCGAAACTCGGCGAGCACCTCGTGACTCGTGGAAACTGACAGGCCGGCGAGCGCTTTCGCAACGCGTCGCTCGTGCGCCGGATGGAGGAACGAGAAGAGGAGGGAGACTGCGACCGACTCGGCCCCACTTGATCGAACTTTTCGAGCCAGCTCCTCCAAGTCGCGGTCCGTCGGGACTCGGAGGACCCGTCCGTGCGCGTCCACCCGTTCCGCGAGCCCAAAGCATCGCTCCCTCGGGATGGCAGGCGGAGGCCGGGTGATTCGGAGGTCGTAAAGGGAAGGCCGATTCTGACGGCCGATCAGGAGAAGATGCTCGAAACCGGCGGTCGTCACGAATGCCGTGCGGGCTCCTTCCCGCTCCAGGATCGCGTTCGTCGCAACCGTGGTGCCATGGGCCATGCCCGCCGCGCCCAGGTCCTGCATTCCCTCGATGACCGCTTGCTCGGGATTGGTCGTGCTCGGCAACTTTCTCGTCACGACGTCGCGGCCACGAAACCCAACGAAGTCGGTGAAGGTGCCGCCGACATCCACTCCGACGTCCACGACGGCGGATGGCGTTGGCGGCTCATGTCTTTGACTCGAGTGGATTGGGACCTGGCGCCATTGATGACTTTCCGCATTGAGGAAAAAAAGGAAGAGTTGGCGCCAGGCGATGGAGCCGACTTACTTCCGGTGTTCAGTTGTTCTTCAGGTTGCCCTCCATGAACTGGCGGTAGCCTTCGAGGTCCAGCAGGCCGTGGCCGCTGTAGTTGAAGGCAATGACGGTCTCCTCGTGCCGCTCCTTCGCCTCGAGCGCGAGGTCGATCGCGCCGCGAATCGCATGGCACGTCTCCGGGGCCGGGATCAGCCCTTCGGTCTTCGCGAAGATTTCGCCCGCCTGGAACGTCCCGAGCTGGCCCACCGCGCGCGGCTCGACCAGCCCCGAGTCCAGCAGGACGCTAAGGGTCGCGGCGGTCCCGTGGTACCGCAGGCCGCCCGCGTGGATCCGCGGCGGGACGAACGTATGGCCCAGGGTGTGCATCTTCACGAGCGGCGTCATCTCCCCCGTGTCTCCGAAGTCGTATTCGTAACGGCCTTGCGTCATCGAGGGGACCGATTCCGGTTCGACCGCGACGAACCGCGTCTCGACGTTGCCGTGGATCCGCTCGCCGATCATCGGATATGTGAAGCCCGCGAAGTTCGAGCCCCCGCCGACGCTGCCGACCATGAAGTCGGGCGTGATGTCCGCCAGCTCGAACTGCTTCTGCACCTCGAGGCCGATGATCGTCTGGTGCATCAGGACGTGGTTCAGGACGCTGCCCAGCGAATACTTCGTGTTCTTCCCGGTGACCGCGGCCTCGATCGCTTCGGAGATTGCGATCCCGAGGGACCCCGGATGGTCCGGGTCTTGCGCCAGGAACTTCTTCCCGACGTTCGTCTGATCGCTCGGACTCGGGATGACGTCGGCTCCGTACAGGTTCATGACGTACTTGCGGTACGGTTTTTGGTCGTACGAAACGCGCACCATGAACACCTTCGCCTTCAGTCCGAAGTAGTTCGTCGCGAGCGCGAGGGCGGATCCCCATTGACCCGCACCGGTCTCCGTGGCGAGGGCCTCGACCCCTTCCCGGGCGGCGAAGAAGGCTTGGGCGAACGCGGTGTTGGGCTTGTGCGAGCCGACCGGCGAGAGGTCCTCCCGCTTGTAGTAAATCCGTGCCGTCGTCTTGAGGAACGCCTCGAGCCGTTTCGCTCGGTACAGCGGCGTCGGCCGGCCCAGGCGGAAGTACGCTTCCCGAAGCTCGTCCGGAATCGGCTCGGCCCGGTTCGGACTCATCTCCTGGCGGATGAGCTCCTTTGGGAATAGCGGCTCGAACGCCTGCGGCGGCACCGGCTCCTTCGTCCCCGGGTGGAGGTACGGCGGGAAGGGCGCGGGGAGGTCCGGGAGGATGTTGTACCAGGCCCGCGGCAGGTCGTCCACGTCGAGGAGGATTTTCACGTCGCTCGCCCCGGTCGGTTCTGCTCGAATCGCCTGCATCAGTCTCACCGATCCCGGCTCAGGATTATTTGGACAATATATAACGATTCTGTTCGTCATCGTACATGAAATTACATTCCAAGACGGAAACATTAACCCTTAGAGCACCCTTCCGTACATTGGGCCGAGAGCATGTGGGCGCGATTTCGTCACTACTTCAAAGGATTCCCGGCGCAGGAGAAGGTCGCGCAGCTCATGGTCATGTACGGCCTGCGCGTCCACGAGGGGAGCGTCTACGCCGCCGAGATCAAGCTCTCGGACACCGCGATGGCCCGCGCCGCCGGCGTCGACCGGCGCGTCGTGACCGCGACCGTCGACACGATCGACAAGAACGACGAGCTGCGGTCGTTCTTCGACGCCCTCCGGCCGGTCTGCCACCTGCGCGAAATCGCGCCGCTGATGAACTGGGGCGCGATCGAGATCGTCCCGACGAACGCCTCCAAGCCCGGCATCCTGGCCGGGGTCGCGGCGATCATCGCGCAAGCGGGGATCTCGATCCGTCAGGTCATCATGGACGATCCGGAAATCGTCGATGACCCGCACGGATTCATCGTGACCGAGGCGCCGGTACCCGATCGACTGCTCCCGCAGATCAAGCAGGTGGACGGCGTCAAATCCGTCGTCCTGCACTGATCGGCCCGCCCGCCGACACCCTTTTCTTTGTGAGACCCGTGGCGGTGCCGTGGGATGGCGGGCGCTCCTCCGGGTCGTCGACTTTCAGTCGTTGCTCTCGTCGCAGCCGCTCGTCGCTTCGGCGCTCGAGAAGGCGCAGCACGCCGGGGGCCCGAAGTCACCGGAGGCGAAAGCGCTCCGCGAGTCGTACTATCTCCTGGCGAAAGTCCTGTGGACGCGTCGGGCGTCGATCCGGCGGATCCACGACCTCGCATGGCTCGATCATACCGTCGTCTCGGCGGGCGCTCGCCTCGGCCGGGTCTGGGAGAACTCCGACGGGAGCCGCTCGATCCGGGCCGCGGAGGAAACCCTTCCGCCGGGAATCTCGCCGGAACTGTTCCCTCAGGAGGGATCCAACTGGATCGAGGTCCCGGTGCAAGCGTTCTCAGGAATCAGCCCGAACGTCAAGCTGGAGCGGGGAGTCTCCAATCCGTTCCGCGTCGGAATCGTGCCGGAAGTCCGACTCCGTCCGTGGTACGAAGCCGTGACCACCGCGAAGTTCAAGGCGCCGCCGGCCGCGGTGAGCGTCCTCGGAGAGATCGAGGCCCTCATCGCCGCGGCGAGACGTGCGGGCGGCTCGAGCGTCGCGCTCGTGTTCGCGGCCTCGTCATTCGAGGATCGTCTTGCCGAATAGCCGCGCGTGGTCGCGCATCATGCAGCGGTCCTGAATCACGATCTTGCCCGCGGCCTGCGCCTTCCGTGCGGCGTCCTCGTTGCGAATCCCGAGCTGGAGCCAGATGACCTTCGCCGGGGTCTTGACGGCCTGGTCCACGATCGGCGGCACGTCCGCCGAGGGGCGGAAGATGTCGACGGCGTCGAACGGAATCGGGACGGCATCCAGGGACGGATAGGCCTTCTCACCGAGGATCTCGGCCGCGGTCGGATTCACCGGGATGATCCGGTAGCCATTCATCTGCATGTACTTCGGGACGCGGTGCGCGTCCTTCGCGGGATCCTTGGAACAGCCGACGACGGCAATCGTCCGGATGTCGCTCAGGATTTTCTTAATCTGCTTCTCGTCGACCATAAGCTCGGCCGATTGAACACATGCGCCGCGATTAAGGTTTCTTTGGGAGGATGCGCCGAATGGCGTCCTTGAGGCTCGGCGCGAGATTCAGTTGTTCCGCTTCTTCGGGGGTGAACCAACGGACCTCGGAGTGCTCCTCGTTCGTGATTTTCGGATCCCCACTCCAGCGGGTGACGAAGAACAGGTAGTGACGGAAGAGATCCTTGGACGTCGGATCGATGTCCTCATAGATCCCGAGGAACCGGGGCCGGAGCGCCGTGATGCCCAACTCTTCCTGAAGCTCGCGGACCAGAGCGGCCGAGGGTTCCTCGCAGGGGACCAGATGTCCGCCGAAGGCGTCCCACATGCCCGCGAATCGAACCGTGCTCGTCCGCTTCCCCAGGAGGACGCGCCCGTCGTGGGCGATCAGGCCCGTGGCCGTCACATGAAGCACATCGCCACCAAGGCCCTCCTCGGATATCCGTTCTTCTCGGAAAAGCGAGGCGACCTCGTCCGCGGCTCCCTCCCAAAGATTCATGCGTTTGCCTCCCGGTGGGTGGCGCGATGGAGGCCGTCGCTCAGGAGATCGCGGAGCGCCTGCGCCCCGCGCCCTTCGTCCGGATCGTGACCCACATCGACACCGACGGCATCACGGGCGGAGCGATTGCCTCGGAGGCCCTGGATCGAGCGGGCATCTCCCATGAGGTGGCCTTCGTCAAGAAGCTGGACGAAGCCGTGCTCACGGAATTGAAGCGGAAAGGGACGCCGCTCGTCTGGTTCATCGACCTGGGAGCCGGGATGTTGCACGCGCTGCACGGGCTCGACGCGGTCATCACGGACCACCATGTCCCGACGGAACGAGAGGTCCCGAAAGCGTTGCGGAGCGATCTCGTTCGCTTCACGGAATCCCAGGATCGGGTCTTGATGTTGAATCCGCATCTCGAAGGCGAAGGCTCCGACGTCGCGAGCGGCGCGGGCTGCGCGTACGCGGTGGCGAGAGCGCTTTCCCCGAAGAACGTTGACCTCGCCTCGATCGCGGTCGTCGGCGCCGTGGGCGATGTCCAGGATCAGGAGTTCCGGCGGCTCTCCGGCTACAACCGCACGATCCTCGCCGATGGGATCGCGGCCGGCGTCCTCGAGGCCCAGATCGATCTCCGTCTCTTCGGTCGGGAGACCCGGCCCGCGTACAAGATGCTCCAGTACGCAACGGACCCGTGGATCCCCCGCCTGAGCGGGAACGAGGAGGCGTGCATCGCGTTCCTCCTCGAGCAGGGAGTCGACCTGAAGATCGAGGACCACTGGCGGAGCTGGTCGGACCTCGACCGAGGCGAGAAGCAGCGGGTCGTCTCCGCGCTCGTCTCACACATGCTGGAACGTGGGTGCGGAATCAAGGAGGTCGAGCGCCTCGCGGGGGAGACGTACACCTTGCCGCGGGAACCCGCCGGGAGTCCGACGCGCGACGCCAAGGAGTTCGGGACCCTGATGAACGCGTGCGGACGGTACGACCAACCGGAGGTCGGATACCGCGTGTGCCGCGGCGATCGGGACGAGTACCTCGCGCAGGCGCTCCGGCTCCTCCGCGGCCACCGCGAGTATCTGGTGGACTCGATGGAGACGATCGAGGAGACCGGCATCACGCAGATGGAAGCGCTTCAGTACTTCCATGCGGCGGACCGGATCCGCGACACCGTGGTCGGGATCGCTGCGAGCATGGCCCTCAACCGAGACGGCGCGACGAAAGACCTGCCGATCATCGCGTTCGCGCAAGCGGACGATGGCATCAAGGTCTCGGCGCGGACGACGCGGGAGCTGGTGGCCCGCGGGCTGGATCTCGCGGCCGTCATGCAGGTGGCCAGCATGGCCGTCGGGGGCCAGGGAGGCGGTCACCATGCGGCGGCCGGCGCGACGATCCCTCCGGGGAGCGAGGAGAAGTTCCTGGAAATCGCGAACCGAATGGTTCGGGAACAACTGGGACGAGCCACACCACCGCCCGCCCATCGCGACGGCCAAAGCTAGTCGGCGGAGTCTCCTCCCGCGGCTCACGAGGATTTCCCGAGTTCTCATCCGGTTGGATTCCAACGGCCCACGTGCGCGAGGATGTCATCATGGTACCGCGAGACTTCCTCCCGCGGCGTTTCGTTCGTGTCGACGAACGCGAGCTCGGTCCATGCCGGATGCTGTCCGATCTGGTTCCGTTCCCCGAGGAAGACGAATTCGAGATCCCAGTGATTCTTGGGACCGTACACCTCGGAGAAGACGAGGGGGCCGTTCAGCGGATGACTCGGGAGACCGAGTTGCTCCTTGAGGATCCGATCCGCGGCCGCCTGCGGCGACTCACCGAGCAACAGGTGCGACGAAGGCAGCATCCATCCTTTGCTGTTCAGCGCGGCCCGTTCCGAATCCAGCGCCCCGATGTGATCCCAGTCCGCGGAAGGATCGAGATGACCCATGAGCACGCGGTCTCGATGGCCGCTCTCGCTCAGGACGATGAACGCGGACAAACAAATCCCGCCCTCCGGAATCTCTCGGGTCTGCAGTGGACGGTCCGACGTGGCGAACCGGCAGAACTTCCGGTCTGTGGGCATGTGTGATTGAACCGCACCTCGCGATTTCAACCTTGCTGCACAACGGTGCCGCGCTGATTCGCAGAGCTGCCGGGAGAGGGTCGCAAACCTTTTATAACCCGCGCCACTTCGACGGCCGCTTCTCCGAGGACGGGGAGCCGATGACTGATGACGTCCCGCGGCCGCGGGGCGGAAGGAGGTCTCCACGATGCCCAAGCCGATGTACGTTCGATTCGAGATGCCGAAGGAGCTCGTCGACAAGACCTATCAGTCAATCGAGCTCGCGAAGGAGACCGGGAAAGTCCGCAAGGGGACGAACGAGGTCACGAAGCTCGTCGAGCGCGGCGAGGCGCAGTTCGTCGTGATGGCGGAGGACGTCCAGCCAGAGGAGATCCTGGCGCACATGCCGCTCCTCTGCGAAGAGAAGGGCGTGCCCTACGCCTACGTACCGAGCAAGCAGGAGCTCGGCGTCGCGGTCGGCCTGGGCAAGGCGACCGCATCGATCGCGATCCTCGACCCGGGCAAGGCGAAGCCGGTCATCGATGACGTCTCCGCGAAAATCCGCGCGATGAAAAAGTGACGATTCTCCGGACACGCGAGTGAGAGAACATGGCGGACGATGACAGCATTCCCGCGGAGGTCGTCGAGGTCGTCGGCCGGACCGGGATGACAGGAGAAGCGGTCCAGGTCAAGGTCCGCGTCCTCGACGGTCGCGACAAGGGCCGCATCATCACGCGCAACGTGAAGGGCAGCATCCAAGTCGGCGACGTCCTGATGCTGCGCGAGACGGCACGCGAGGCCCGCAAGCTCTCGGTCCGGTGAGACGATGCCGACGCGCCGATCATGCTCGTTCTGCGGCAACGAGATCGAGCCCGGCACGGGCAAGATGTTCATCCGAAAAGACGGGACCGTCTTCCTCTTCTGCTCGCACAAGTGCCAGGCGAACATGTTGAAGCTCGGGCGCGTGCCGCGGTGGACCCCGTGGACCCAGGCGTTCCGGCGAGCCGCCGGACGGGTGGCCGCCGAAGAGGCCGTCTCTGTCTCCGAGGAAACTCCGGCGCCCGAGGCCCTCGCGGTCGAAATCATAATCGAGACTCCGAAGGGGAAGGACATCCCCTCGGATCTGTCCGACCTGATCGACAAGCGGTTGGGCCCGGACCTTTCTCGCGGGGACCTCGAGCGGCAGTATTCGGACTTCGTCGCGAGCAACGCGTTCCACACGTCGATCGTCGGCTGGTCGAAGAAGAAGCACGGCGCCAAGCCCGTCACGCGGATCGACAAGGCGGAGTTCCTCGCCTGGAAAGATTCTCCGGAGGGCCGACGCACGTTCAAGTCGTGGCTCGATGGGCGATGGCAGGAAGTCAAGGGTCGCAAGCGCGAACCGGCCGACGAAGAGGAGGCGCCCGCGCCGACCGCGAAGAAGGCGAAGAAGGGGAAATGAATGTGGCCGAACGCACCTTCGTCCTCCTGAAGCCGGACGCGGTGCAGCGCGGCCTCATTGGAGAAATCGTCTCCCGATTCGAACACCGCGGGCTGAAGGTGACCGCGTTGAAACTCGTCCGCGTGAGCCGCTCCCTCGGGGAGACGTACTACGCGGAGCACAAGGGGAAAGCCTTCTTCGAACCGCTCATGAGCTACATTGCCGCAGGGCCCGTCGTCGCGATGGTCCTCGAAGGAGACGGCGCGGTCGCCGCCGTCCGCAAGATGATGGGCAAGACCAACTCCGCGGAGGCCGAACCGGGCACCATCCGCGGGGACTTCGCGCTCACAATTGGTCGCAATGTGATCCACGGTTCCGACTCGGGCGAGAGTGCGAAACGCGAAATCTCGATGTTCTTCAAGCCCGATGAGATTCACGCGTATACGCGGATCGACGAGTCCTGGTTAAGGGAGTAGTCGGACCCAACCTCTGAATCCGCCAAACTTCAGACATCGCACCGGAGAGGCGACGCGGAGCCCCCCCCCCGGGAATTACCTGGTTTTGGCGCGTCTTGCGACGTATATCGCGAGCGGTACCATCAGGAGAAAGCCAATCGTGCCAAGGGCCGTCCATACGGGCGCAAGAAAAGGAGCGCGGAACCAGGTGCTGGTGAAGATGTAAGTCCCAACTCCCCCAATCGCGACAATAAGTCCGCACACCGCCAAAGCGAGCACGACTCCAAACCGCCCGTCCACCATACCATTCACGAGGAGGTAGATCGAGATCTCGAGGAATACGAACGGAATCGTGTAGCCGATTGCATTGGCGAAGCTGCTTTCCCGAAACGCGATGCCGAGCGCGTAGAAAAACCAGGGAATGGAGACAGACATGAGCATGACACCGAGAACGATCCGGCCGGTTCGCCTAGCCATGCCGATACCCCGTACCCCTCCAGCTCGGCATATTCCTTCTGCAAAGAGGTTCCGCCGATGATCCCGGACCGCATCCTTCTAATATCGACGGATTCTTGGTCCGGTGGCGATGGCTTCCATTCGCCAGCCCATCGTGTCCGTCCTGGGACACGTGGACCATGGCAAGACGACCCTCCTCGACCGGATCCGGGGTACCGGCGTCGCGGGCCGCGAGGCCGGCGGGATCACCCAGCACATCGGCGCGACGGAGGTCCCTCTCGCGGCGATCCTCGAGATGTGCGGGGACCTCGTCAAGGGACGATCCTTCCAGATCCCCGGCCTCCTCTTCATCGACACGCCGGGCCACGTCGCCTTCTCGACGTTGCGGGCTCGCGGCGGCGCCCTCGCGGACCTCGCGGTCCTCGTGATCGACGTCAACGAAGGATTCCGCCCGCAGACGATCGAGAGCCTGAACATCCTGCGCCGCTACAAGACGCCGTTCGTCGTCGCCGCGAACAAGATCGACATGGTGCCCGGGTGGCGGAAGCACGAAGGCCAGCCCTTCGTCCGCTCGTACCAGGATCAGCCGGACTCCGCCCGCGAGGAACTCGACCGTCGGATGTATGAGCTCGTCGGCCGCCTGTTCGAGCACGGCTTCTCCGCAGACCGCTACGACCGGATCGAGGACTTCACGACGAACCTGGCGGTCATCCCGGTCAGCGCGAAGTTCGGCGAAGGCATCCCGGACCTGTTGCTCACCCTGATCGGCCTCGCGCAGCGGTTCCTCGGGGAGCAACTCGCGACCGCCGAGGGGCCTGCGGTCGGCACGATCCTCGAGGTCAAGGAGGAAAAAGGCGTCGGAACCACGCTGGACGCGATCATCTACGAAGGCACCCTCTCGAAAGGCGAGGCGATCGTCTTCGGGACCGCGGGCAAGCCGGGGACGACGAAGGTGAAGGCCCTGCTCAAGCCGAAGCCGTTGGACGAAATCCGCGACCCGCAAGAGCGGTTCGATTCGGTGAAGAGCGCCTCCGCGGCCTCGGGAGTCAAGATCGTCGGCAGCGGGCTCGAGAAGGCCGTCGCGGGGGCCCCGATCCGCGCGGTGAAGGGCGACCTCGCCGCGGTCATCGAGGAAGTCGCGAAAGAGTCCCAGGTCCACATCGAGACGCAGGACGAAGGGATCCTCGTCAAGGCCGATGCAATCGGATCCCTCGAGGGCCTCGCGTACGAATCCAAACAGGCCTCGATCCCGATCAAGTTCGCCCGAATCGGACCGGTCTCACGACGGGATGTCACCGACGCCGCGACCGCGAAGAACCCGCTGAACCGCGCGATCCTGGCGTTCAACCTGGAGATCCTCCCGGACGCGAAGACCGCGCTCCGAGACCATCCGGACCTGAAGTTGCTCGAGAACGATGTGATCTACCGGTTGATCGAAGACTACGAAGCGTGGCGGGACGAGCGGAAGCGACAGCTGGCCGAGGCCGGTCGGAAGGAGATCGCGTATCCTGCGAAGCTTCTCTTTCTGGGAGAACATGTCTTCCGGGCCTCGAAGCCCGCGATCTTTGGCGTCCGCGTGCTCGCGGGACGGATCCGCCCAGGCGAATCGGTCATGCGCGCGGACGGCCGGCCCCTCGGCCGGATCAAGGCAATCCGGAGCGGAGAGAAAAGCCTCGACGGCGCGACGCAGGGCCAGGAGGTGGCCATCTCCGTGGACGGGATCACGATCGGCCGACAGATCAACGGCGGCGACATCCTCTACATCGACCTCCCGGAGGCCGACGCACGAGCGGTCCGGGGGCGGGCGGACCTGACCCACGACGAGGTCGAAGCGCTCGAGCAGACCGCCGCAATCAAACGCAAGGAGGACCCTTTTTGGGGCATGTAGTCCCATCGCACGCACCGTTGGTGGCAAGTTCCAAATACCCAGGGCCTATCGGAACGCGCCATGTTTGCCCGCATCTTCGGATGGTCCGCGAGGGTGCGTCAATCCTTCGGGGTGGGCGCGCTCCTGCTCGCGGTCGCGGGAGGGGCGTTGGCGATCTGGGCCGCCCTCGGCTCGAACGCCTCCACGGTCCTCCGCTTCTTGCATGGGATCACGGGCCTCGGCGCGGTGATCGCGGGTCGACGGATCTACCGAAGTTCCCTCGGCATCCTTTTTCCGCGGGCTCGGATGAATCTGGCCTCGATCGTATGCGGCGTCGTCGGCGCGATCATGTTCTTCGCGGGTCTCGGCGTTCCGGCGATCGTGGTCCTCGGGGCAGGGCTCCTGGGTTTCGTCGGCGCGCATCTCTGACGGAATGGACTGCCAATCGACCCGTCGGAGACGTGAGATAGCTTGGAGTCCGCGAAGGCCCTGCAAGGCCAGCTGCCGTCGCCCCATCTGTGCAAGGACTGCGACAAGTGGTATGGCCAGGAAGACGACGAATATGGCCCCTGCATGTACAAGCATCGTCGCAAGGACAAACGCTATGTGACCTACGGATACCACGAATGCGACGAGCCGGAGGAACTCGAACAACGGGTGAAGTTGTGGAAGGCACGCGGATCCGGAGACTCGAAGAGCGGGACATCGACGCAGCCATCGCCCTGACGGACCTCGAGGCGTGGGGCTACACGCGCGAGGACTTCCGGCGGTTGCTCGCCCTGTCCCCCAACGGATGCTTCGCCGCGGAGCGCGACGGACGTGTGGTCGGGGTCCTCACCACCACGACCTATGATGGCCTCGCCTTCCTGGGCGCGGTCATTGTCGCGCCGGAGTTGCGGGGAAAGGGCGTCGGGAAGGAGCTGATGGAAGCCACCCTCGCACACCTTCAAGCCACGGGGGTGCGGACCGTGCGTCTGAACGCGTACCTCAACGCGATCCCGTTTTACGAGCGCCTCGAATTTCATCGCGAGTACGAGGTCATCCGTTGGCATGGTCCGGCCTCCGCAGCAGAGAAGGTTCGCGCGATTCGTCCGATTCGCGAAGACGATCTAGCTGGCCTTGCGCGAATGGATGCGAAGTACTTCGGTGCGAACCGCCAGGCTCTCCTGGCCCGTCTTGCCTCGGAATTTGCCCACACATTCCTGGTGGCCGAACGCGGAGGCCGGCCGAAGGGATTCATCGTCGGAAATCCCTCCGGGGACGCCTGTGAAATCGGCCCGTGGGTCGTCGAGCCGGCGGTCACCGGGGTCGCGCAGGATCTCTTTCATGCCCTCGTCCGGGCGGCCGGTTCCTCGGAGGTTGCTCTGAGCGGTCCCTCTCAAAACCGGGCGTTGTTGGAGTTCGTACGTGGAGCCGGATTCGAGGAAGTGTTCCGCGCGCTTCGCATGTGGTGGGGGGCGAACGATTTCCCTGGAGACCCGGCCGGGATCTGGGCGGCCGGAGGCCTGGAGAAAGGCTGAAGGCGGTTCATCCCTTCTCGAGCGGCATGACGGAGAAGCGAGTCCTCGCCTTGCTCGCGATGCTCATCGGGTTGATCGCCGGGCTGCTCATCCTGGTCAACGCCCTCGATCTCGGGCGGGGGAACTTGGACCTCAACCGGATCTTGAACGCGGGCGTCGCCGCCCTCCTTGGGATCGCGATCCTTGTGGGAAGCCTGCTCATCTACCGCGGCAAGTACAGTTCGGGCGGGATCGTCAACATCATCCTGGGAATCGTGGCAATCCTCCTCTCGCTGAGCACCACGGGCGCGATCCTCGCGATCGTCAGCGGCGTCGTCGGGCTCGTGGCTTCCGAAGCCGGCCATCCGTGATCTCAGATACGCGGTCCGATCAACTGCCAGAGGACGAGTCCGAGGATCAGGAACGCAAAGGTGTAGCTCACGCCCCGGACGATGCGATCCCGCTGCTCCGTGGGAATCCCTTTTCGCAGGCGGGAGACGAGTCCTTCGATTCCGTCTTTGAACAAGTAGCCGCCATCGAGGGGGACCGCGGGCAGGGCGTTCGTCGCTCCGAGCATCAAGTTCAGCCAGAAGAGCCAGTACAACGCGTTCGCGAAGAGCCAGAAGAGCGATGCGGGAATTAAAGCAGCGGGCCCTTGGATTTGATAGAAGTGGGTCGCGGGCTCGTCGATCGGCGAGTAACCGGAGAAGGGCAACGAGATGTAGGCGAGGATCGCCCTGGTCACGCCGCCGAACTTGTCCGGGTTCGTGAGCGGATGATAGTAGTCGGTGCTAACGTCGAACGCATAGATTCCTAGCAGCGCCCGTTTCGTCGTCGGGTTCCATTGCGTGGCGACGCTAAAGTTCGAAAAAGTGCGTGTGGCAGGATCGTACGCCTGAATCGGAACGGTAGCGTTCGGCAGCACCGCCCCGAGCGCAGCAACGAACTCGTTGTACGTGTGCACCGGTGTGTTGTTGATCGACGTGATCACGGTGTTGGCCTGCATTCCGGCGGTGCCCGCAGGGGAGTTCGTCGTGAATCCGACGATCCCCACTCCATCGTGGACCGGCGCGACCGAGGTCAGGATGAGCGTCGAGAAGAGCGTGGCGAACAGGACCGCCAGCAAGACGTTCGTCGCCGGCCCGACTGCGTAGAGGCGCCCGCGTTCGCGACGCGGGAGTGCGCGGAGCTCGTCCTCGTCCGGTTCGACGAACGCCCCGATCGGGAAGATCAGGAAAATCAGCCCGAGGGAGCGGATCTTGATGTTTGCAACGCGAGACAGGATCCCGTGCGAGAACTCGTGGAGGATAATGGCGACGGCCAGGCCGAGGATGCCGTATCCCAGGGGGATGATCGGGTTGATGCCGGGTAGGCCGAGGAGGGTCTCGGGGGACGGCGGGTTGTTTCGGATCGCCGCGTTCTGGACGAGCGTCGCCTCCCACGCGAGGAGGGCCGTCGTGCCGAGCATCGTCAGGGCCACCAGGACGATCGCGATGTCGCCGAACAACCGCCAGAATCGTTTCGGCCGCGCGAGTCGGTCGATCAGCTGGCGGCCCCTAAGGGTCTTCCACATGAGGAACGGACCCGCGGGCGGGGGAGAAGGGGCGAGGCCCCGCCGTTCGAGGAGCCCTCGCTTCTGGAGCACATAGAGCAGCAGAGACCAGAGGACAATCGCGGCCCCCGCGATGAGGAGAGAGTCCAGAAGGGCCATGCGCGGCTCCAAACGAACCTTCTGGGCTATTTCAATCTATCTCGCTGGCAATTGCCGCGTCCAGATGTCGTCTGGCAACGTGTTGTACACCGCGAACGCATCGCCATCCGTCTTCGGCCGTTGTGGCTTGGCGAAGGCCTTGATCCGCTCGACGCGCAGGATCCAATAGTGGATCCGCCACATCTTGCCTTTCTTGATCATGACCTCTTCTTGGCGGGTCGTGAGGAGGCCTTCCTCCTCGAGCATGTAGAACACGTCGCGGTCGGCGACGTCCAGGTTGTTGTCGATCGCTTCCGTCTCGAATCCGAAGAACGACATGAGGTAGTCGGCGAGGGCCCGGAGGTCTTCTTCCGGCATCCCCCGCTTCCCCACCGTGGCCCGGAGGGCGGCCACCATTTCGGACATCGTCACAACGGGCATTCGGAACGTCTCGCACACGAGGACCACCAGATAAAAGGCCGTCGAACCCATTCCTGTTCCTGACCCTGATAGCGGAGGGAGGAGCGAATCGGATGGCCCGTCGACGGATTCCGCACGCAATGGCCTACGTGACCGCGCCGGACCGCGAGACTGCCCGGACGATCGCCCGGGTCGTCGTCGAGCGACGGCTCGCGGCATGCGCCAACTATTGGCCGGTCGAATCGAGGTACTGGTGGGAGGGAACGCAGGAGGAGACGAGCGAGTTCGTCATCATCTTCAAGACCCGGCGGTCGCTCGTGCGGAAACTGATGGCCGCGGTCCGAAGCGTCCATCCGGCGCAGGTGCCGTGCATCGTGTCGTACCCGATGGGACCTGGATGGCAGGCGTATCTTGACTGGATCGACGCGGAGACCGCTCAGCGGTAGACCGCGATCGCACCGTATCCGACCGCCATCTTCGTATCGCGACTCACGTCGCTCGAGGTGGCGTACTTCAGGAGCTTCGCCTCCGTCGCACCGAGGACCTTCGCGGCGGTCAGCATGGCGGTGACCGCCCCGTACCCGCACATCGAGATGTCGTCCTGCGCAACCTTCGCGGCGAAATGCTTCGGATCGAGGGCGAGGATCTGCTCAATCGCTTTCGCGTCCTGCCCCTTCGCGAATGCGGGGGCCGTGACGCCCGCCGGGGCGATCTGAAAGTACTGCGAGCCGACGTGCGTGAAATCCGAGGACGCAATCAGGAGGACGTCTTTCCCCCGGATGGTCTGGGCGACGAGATCCCCGACCTCCGCTGCGAGATCGTACTCCTGGAAGGCCATGCAGATCGGGACGAAACGGACCGCGTCGGAAAGCTGCTGAAGAAACGGGAGCTGGACCTCGATGCTGTGCTCGTCGCGATGGGCGAGGATGTCCTCCTCGAGCGGGGGCTTTGAGAGGGCGTCGTGGAGACTCTTGTCAGCCATTGCGGTCCCGAGGGGCGTCTGCCAATCGTGTTCCGTCAGGGCGAGCGGCGCGCCCTGTCCACGGTGGTTCGGGCCGAAGATCACGAATGACTGGGGCCAACCGTCGGCGGCCAGGGCGGCGTAACTATGCGCCGCGACCGGCCCGGAGTACACGTAACCGGCATGGGGGACGACGAGACCGACCAAACGGCGCGGACCCGCGCGGACCTCTGCAGGACGACCGGGACCAAGCGGGTGGGTGTAGCATTCCTTGATCTCGCGGAGGAGAGCGTCGCGCGAACGCTCATAGAAAGCTCCCGCCACCGCCGGATACCGCATAAACGGCGCCCGTCACAGGGACGCTTCGTAATCATCGATCGTAGACGTAAACCCTTCGTCCGACTTCACGGTCCCCCGCGCCTTCAAGACCTCGCGGGTCAGGAGCCAGTATACGGTCGCCAGGGCCCGGCGGCCTTTGTTGTTCGTCGGCACGACGAGGTCGACATCCCGCGTCTCGTTGTTCGCATCGCACAAGGCGACGACCGGGATGCCGACGTTCAGCGCTTCGCGCAACGCCTGTTGATCGGCCGCGGGATCCGTCACGAGGAGGACCTCCGGTTCCATGAATTCAGGAAGGTTCGGGTTCGTGAGCGTCCCGGGGACGAAGCGGCCGGCGAGGACCTTCGCTCCGACGTTCTTCGCGAACAGCCGCGAAGGCTTCTGGCCATACTGGCGAGCCGCGACGACGAGGATGTTCTCCGGCTTGAAGCGCGCCAGGAACTTCGACGCCTCCCGGATCCGAGTGTCCGTCTTCTTGATGTCGAGGACGTACAGGCCGTCGATCCGCACTTTGTAGATGAACGGCTTCATGTCGGCGCTTTTCTGCTGGGTGCCGATGTGCACGCCCGACGTCAGGTACACGTCCTCGGGGACGAGCAATCCCTGGACGCCCGTCTGTTCTTCCTCTTGCATCACACGCCTGCCTGGAGTTGTTCCTCGATCCGGATGAGCTCGTTGAGCTTCGCGATCCGCTCGCCGCCGACCGCTCCCGTCTTGATGCCGAGGCATCCGAACGCCACGGCGAGGTGGGCGATCGTGTCGTCCGTCGTCTCACCGGACCGGTGCGACATGACGGTTGCGAACCCGGATTTGTGGGCCAGGTCCACCGCGGCCCGCGTCTCGGAGAGCGTCCCAATTTGGTTCGGCTTAATAAGGATAGCGTTGCCCGCTCTCAGTTCGATTCCACGCTGGAGTCGCTCCACGTTCGTGACGAAGATGTCGTCGCCGATGACCTTGCATCGGTCCCCGATGCGCCGGGTGAGATCCGCGAACGCACCGAAGTCCTCCTGGTCGAACGGATCTTCGACGCTGAACAGTCCGTAATCGCGGACGAGCCGTTCCACAAAGTCGACCTGCTCCGCGGCGGAAATCGTTCGTTCGCGGTACCGATACTTCCCGTTGCGGAAGAATTCGGAGGCGGCCAGATCGAGCGCCGGTTGTATCGCGAAGCCGGCGTCTTTCGAGGCCGCGTGACACACATTTGCCAGGAGGATGAGCGCCTCCTCGTCCGCGAGTTTCGCCACCCACGCTCCCTCGTCCCCGCGCCCGAGGGCCGCGTCGGGGAGCATCTTCGCGAGCGCGTCGCGCACCAGGCCGTGAACCCGGGCATTCGTGAAAACGTTCGCCGAGACCGTCGGCCCCTGAGACACCACCATGAATTCCTGGATGGTCGTACCGCCGACGGCGTGGCGGCCGCCGCCAATCACGTTCCCCAGCGGAAGGGGCACGGACAAACGTGACCGCCCACCCAGATACCGGAACAGCGGTTTGCCCGATGCAGCGGCCGCCGCCTTCGCGTTCGCGAGCGAGACGGCCGTCGCGACGTTGCAGCCGATGCGGGCGAAGTTCCGCGTGGCATCGATCTCCCGCAACGTGCGGTCGAGGCCGACCTGATCCAATACCTCGCGGCCTTTAATCCCGGGACCGACCGACTCTCGGAAGATCCGGATCGCTTCGTCGACGCCCCCTTCGGGCAGCGCCTTGGGCTCGTGGGCTCCGGTGCTCGCGCCGCTCGGTGCCGCAGCACGGCCGGTCACATTCCCCGCGCGAATCTCGACCTCGATTGTCGCGGTTCCGCGGCTGTCAAGAATTTTCCGAATCGATGCACCGTCAATCGACGGCATCCGCGAACCTCCGGACGTTCAGAGGCGAGCTCCCGGCGGAGAATTCTCGGAATGCGATGGCGAGTGGGTCCGCTTCTCGGTCGAGCGCGGTAATCGTGGGGGCTCCCATCGAGATTTGCAAGGCGCGCGCCCCGATGATCCGGGCCCGCTCGAAACGAGTGTAGGTCAACGAGGTGCTCTCCGCGGCGACCAAAGTGCGGACCGCTAAAAAGGTTTCTGCCGCGACGGTTCATCGGAAGTGATGCCGGACAACGATCAGGTAAATCAAGATCAGAGCCGGGATCACGGCGGTGATGGGCGACGCGACGCTTCCCACGATCGATAGGACCATCACGATGACCGCGAGCCACCAGGCCCAGCCGCGCAGGTGGAGGAGTCCGACGCCGACCCCGATCCAGATGAGGCCGAATACGAGCACGATCGCGCCGATGACGCCCGCGGCCAAGCCGAAGGCGAGCGGCAATCCGACCCCGACGAGGATCAGCGGGGCGACGATGAACAGGAGCCCGAGGCCGACGATCAGGACACCAAGGAGGATTGTGAGGACAGCGAGGAGAGTTACGCCGATCGGCCGGGACGGAGGCGGGTAGGGGCCGGGTGGGTAGTAACCGGGAGGCGGGGAGGCCACGGGTCGTTCTCCGGAAGGTCCGAACAGGCTACGGGATAACTAGTCTTCGACGAGAGTTTCAGAAAGGAGAACCCGCGACCTGGTGAAGCTGCGCCGGGTTGGAAGAGGACGGAAGGCGAAACGCCCTCCGTCGTTCGTCGAACCTCGAACCATTCAAGGCGGAGGCATCGAGGGAGGCATCATGGGCGGGGCCATTCCCGGGGCCATCGGTGCCGGGGGCTTCCAGACGATTCCCAGGATCCCACCGACGAGGCCCAGGATGAGGCCGATGAAGAATCCGCCAAGGCTGATGATGCTGAATAGCGAAAAGAGCAGGACGATTACGCCCCAGGCCACGTGTTGCTGCGGCTTCATCCACAACATCACGGCGCCGACGAGGACGATAATCGCGAAGATCAGGCCCACGGCACCGTAGATGACAAGTATGTCTGCAGAGCCCCCGATAACCATGAACGAGCCGATGGCAGACATGATCGCCATCACAACAATCGCACCCAGCAGGATGAAAATCCCGCCGATCAGAGACAACACAAACGCTGCCGTCGGTTTTTCAGCCATAGCCAACTCTCCCTAGATTCTGCGAGTTGTATCAAAGTACCATTATAAAAGTATTGTGGAGACGGCTCCCGTCGAAATGCAATTGGGGACCATACACTTTATCAGGGGTCACCCCTTCCACCCGCGGTGATTCCCCCATGGTGCAAGGTTATTGCGTGAAGTGCCGTGCCAAGCGGGAGATCAAAGACGCCGTCGCGGTCAAGCTGAAGAACGGCAAGCCCGCGATGAAGGGCAAGTGTCCCGTGTGCGGCACGACGATCATGCGAATCGGAGCTGCGAAGTAAGCCGGAATATCGGCGGCTCACTCCCGCGGATTCTCGGCGACGAGACTATTAATACGCCCAGACCGTAAGCGGAACCGGGGTGCGACGGTGAAGGTCCCCGACATCAAAGTGACTCCCCCGGGCCCGAAGGCGAAGGAGATCATCGCGCGGGACCATAGCTACATTGCAACCACGACGAAGTCGGCGCCAGTCGTCGTGAAACGGGCCTCCGGCTCGATCGTCGAAGACGTCGACGGCAACATCCTGATCGACTTCGCGGCCGGGATCTCGGTCCTCAACGTCGGTCACGCCCATCCGAAAGTCGTCGAGGCGATCTCTCGCCAGGCATCGCAGTTCACCCATTTCGCGGGGACCGACTTCTACTACGAAATCCAGGCGACCCTCGCCGAGCGACTCGGCAAAATCACCCCGGGCAAACATCGGAAGAAGGTGTTCTTCGGCAACTCCGGCACCGAGGCGAACGAGGCCGCGATCAAGGTCGCGAAGAGCCACACGAAGCGCCAGATGTTCCTCGCGTTCCTCGGCGCGTTCCACGGCCGGACCCAGGGCGCGCTGTCGCTGACCGCGAGCAAGGCGAAGCAACGCGCCGGATTCTTCCCCACCATGCCCGGCGTCGTGCACGTGCCCTACGCGTACTGCTACCGCTGCCCGTACAAACTCACGTATCCGTCCTGCGACCTGTATTGCGCGAACATCATCGAAGACGTCTACATGAAGACGGTCGCGCCGCCCGAGGACCTCGCGGGCGTCTTCGTCGAGCCCGTCCAAGGTGAAGGCGGGTACATCGTGCCGCCGGCAGGGTGGATGGATCGGATCGCGAAGATCGCGAAGGACCACGGCGCACTCCTGATCGATGACGAGGTCCAGTCGGGCCTCGGCCGGACCGGAAAGATGTGGGCGATCGAGCACTCGGACGCCGTCCCGGACATCTTGACGATGGCCAAGTCCCTGGGCGGCGGGCTGCCAATCGGTGCCGCGGTGTATCCCGCAGAGATGGACTTCAAGGAGAGCGGGAAGCACTCGAACACTTTCGGCGGGAACCCGGTCGCGTGCGCCGCGTCGCTGGCCACGCTCGATGTAATCGAGGAGGAGGGCCTCGTCGCCCGCAGCGCGAAAGTCGGGGACCATCTGGCCCGGCGACTCGACGAGATGGCCGAACGATACGAGTTCATTGGGGACCGTCGGGGCCTCGGCATGATGCAAGCGACGGAGTTCGTCACGGACAGGCATTCGAAGAAGCCGGATCCGAAGCTCCGCGACGCGATCGAGAAGGACGCATACCAGCACGGGCTGATCCTCTTGCCATGCGGCGACTCGGCGATGCGGTACATTCCCGCGTTGAACATCCCGCGGGATGTCCTCGACGCAGGGCTGGACGTCCTCGAGGAATGCCTCAAGCGCGCGGCGAAGTGAGGGCGTTGCGCAGCAGCGAGTTCGTTCTCCGTCCAGTCGTCGGACTTTCCGGTGACATTCAAATAGTGACATGCGTTTGCACCCGGTATGGCAGAGGGAGGAGGTGCGCCGCCGCCGGAGGCAAGGCGTTCTGGCGCGGCCAAGGGCATGAGCACGGCGATTGTCGTTGTAATCGCCGTCATTACATTTCTCGCGGGTGTCGGTGTAGGATGGTTCGTCTTCAAGCCCGCAGCTAAGGCGACATTCGTTGTTGGGACCAATGTGCCGTTCCCTCCGTTCGAATCGTACAACGACACGTCTGGCCAATTCGAGGGGTTCGACATCGACTTGTCACAGCTGTTTGCAAATGCTCTCGGCAGGACTCTTGTCGTCCGTAACTTCAATAGTTTCGATCTGCTGTTGGCGACCATCGGGCAGGGCGGCGTCGACTTGGCCGCATCGGGAATCACGATGTCAGGGCCAAACGGTGCGAACAGAAACCGCACGATGTCTTTCTCCGATCCGTATTACAACGCAAACCAGGGTGTCATCGTCCGGACGAGTGACACGACGACGTGCCCCAACAGCACCTGTAGTGCCCAACAGCTCGGCAACAAGACGATCGGTGTTCAGAGCGGAACGACAAGCGAGGGCTGGGTCGACCAATACATTACCCCGTTTGACCCGAACAACGCAAGCAATATTCACCGCTACGCGAGCGTTATCAACGAGCTCCAGGATCTGCGAAACAGTGTCTACGAGTTCATGGTCATCGACGCGGGTCCCGGACAGGCAATTGTCGCCGGGTCCGGCGGTGCGTTGAAGTTCCTTGGAACAATCATTACCAACGAGTTGTACGGTTTCGCTGCGAAGCGGGGAGACCCGGAGGGGATTCTCCCAACGGTGAATACCGTGCTAGCCCAAATCAAAGCAAATGGACAGTATAACGCTCTTTTGGTAAAGTGGTTCGGGTCCTGAGACTCTCAGGCCCGTCCCATCACCTTTTATTCTCTCTCCTTGTTTTCCGACACAGCCTTCGGGGACCGGATGTGATGGGCGGGGAGGACGCCTCGACGACATTGGAGGGACGCCCCGGGACTCGCTCTCCCCCCTCTTCGCGTTCAGCCGGATCCCTCAGGAGATTCGATTATTCGCGGATAATCAAGAACGTCGCCATCGGTTTCGGCGCGGCAGTCGCCTCACTCGGGGTCTTCGTCTCTCTAGGACTGGTCGGAGTCTACGACCTGCCGTACGCACTGAGTACGCTGAACGCATTGAAGCTAGGGGCGGCGAACACGCTCACCCTAATCGGCATCGTGATCCCCGTTGGCTTCTCCGCGGGTTTTACATTCGGGTGGGGGCGCACCTCTCACCGCTGGCTCACCCGATCGATCTCGACGGTCTACGTGGAATTCTTCCGTAGCATGCCACCCCTCGTGCTTATCGCCTTTGCATTTCTCATTTCGACCGCTGTCCTCCTAGGCATTCCGGGTCTCGCCGATCGGATCGGAGACCCAAACTCATTCGCTATCTCCGTCAGCGTTCTCGCCCTCGCATTTCATTCGGGAGCCTACCAAGCGGAGATTGTGAGGGCCGGGATACAATCGGTCCCGACAGGCCAGCGAGAGGCAGCTGAGGCAATAGGTCTCACGAAGGCTAGGACCTTGGTTTATGTGGTTCTTCCTCAGATGTTTCGGATTTCGCTCCCCGCGTTGAGTAACGAATTCGCGTCGGTAATCAAGGACACCTCGCTTCTTTCAGCAGTCGGAATCCTTGACCTCGCCTACATGGCACAGAACCTGTCGTCGCGGCTTATCATCAGCCGCGGCAACATCGACAATATCTTTCTCGTCTACGTGGAGATTGCGTTGATTTATTTCGTCATGACATTTGTTGTCTCACGAGTCCTTCAAGAGGTCGAGCGAGCGTTTCGGGTGCCCGGGCTTGAGGCGGCGCAGCTATGATTGACCGAGAGAAGCCGATGGTCGAAGTGCGTAAGGTTCGCAAGTCGTTCGGAGACCTCGAGGTCCTACGAGGAATCGACATGCAAGTGAAAAAGGGAGAAGTCCTCGTCATCGTGGGCCCGAGTGGTTCGGGCAAGAGCACGCTGCTCCGTTGCATCAACCTCCTCATCCAGCCAGACTCGGGTGACATCTTTTTGGAGGGGGTCAAGGTGAACGACCCGGACATTCGCCCGGAGTGGGTCCGCCAACAAATCGGGATGGTATTCCAGTCTTTCAACTTGTTCACGCATTTGACTGCACTCAAAAATGTCATGTTAGGCTTGACGAAAGTGAAACGCCTGGACGGATTGGAAGCGGAGAAGATTGCACGGTATGAGCTGGAGCGGGTAGGTTTGGCCGATAAAGCGGACGCCTACCCGGCGCAGCTGTCCGGAGGGCAGCAGCAGCGCGTAGCGATCGCCCGCGCCCTCGCCCTGAACCCAAAGGTAATGCTGTTCGATGAACCGACATCCGCCCTAGACCCCGAGTTCATTCATGAAGTGCTCGACGTTATGACAAAGCTCGCCAACGAGGGGATGACCATGGTGGTCGTCTCGCACGAGATGGGGTTCGCGAAGAGCGTTGCAGACGAACTGATCTTCATGGACAACGGAGTCATCGTTGAAGTGGGCGTGCCTGAGGAGGTCTTTGCGAGTCCGAAGACCGATCGGATGCGCGCCTTCATCGGAAAGATCCTTGGGTGAGACATGCGCGACCCCGGCCGCGATTCAGGTTGGCGTCGCGTTTGGGACGAGCCGCTGTTCAAGACTGGAGTCGGGATCGTCGGTCTCCTCGCGGTAGTCGGGTTGTTATTGACCGCCCTAAACGACATTGGCGAAATCAGTTTCGATTTCATGGCCTCGCACTGGAGTTTTCTGCTCCGGTATGCACTCACATCGCTTGAGGCGACAGTCATCAGTTTCGCGGTCGGTTTCGGTTTGGCCATTCCGATGGGACTCGTCAGGGCTTTCGGACCGGGGATGATCCGACGAGGGGGGCTCGCTCGGGGAGTCGCGTCCCCCCTCTACGCGATAGTCACCGGCTACGCGGAAGTGATCCGCGGGACACCTGCCTTGGTCCAGATATTCCTCATCCAGTTCTGGGTGACAAGCACGTTCCAAGGAGTTCCAGGAATCAGTCTGTGGGCGGGAATCGCCGCGCTTTCGGTCAACACGACGGGCTACCAGACCGAAGTTTTCCGGGCCGGGTTTCAATCCGTCGGCCAAGGCCAGATCGAAGCGGCGAAATCTATTGGGATGCGTCCGACGCAGACTTTTGCGAGCATCACGTTTCCCCAAGGGCTCAGACTCATTACCCTGCCCCTCGCCAACGAGTGGATTGCCCTGTTCAAGGCCAGCTCCCTCTTGTGGCTCATCGCCGTCCAAGAACTCTTATGGGGAATGGATTACATTGGAACAAAGCTGAACCACCCCATCGACGCATTCATCCTCGGTTCATTCTTCTACCTTGCCATTCTCATTCCCCTGAGCCGGGCGGTCACTTTTCTCGAGCGCGTGAAACGGATTCCTGGACTGGGAGTGGCGGAACCCCAACGGAGGGCTCTTTTTGCAGCTCGTTTTGCGCGACTCGATCGCGTGTGAACTTCGGGTGCATCCGTTTCAATGGCTTCGATAGATGCCTGCGAGCAAATACCGGAGGTTCGTACCAGCCCGGCAAGAGCCCCCGCCCGATTTGGGCGAAAATGGCAGCGGAGACGGGAAACCGTTTGCCGCAGCGAACACAACGGAAACCCGCTTGGTGACCCATCGATTTCGCTCGTTTCTGGCAGCGGGAACACCATGGGTTCGCGACCTTCTGTGGCACGTCTACTGTCGACTCGACAAGAAGCTTCTCGAGATTCAAAGTCCTCGGACGTCGCCGCATCGCCCCCACCGCTTGGACCCGGTCTCCCGGGACCAGTTTTCGTACAACCGAGCGGAACTGCTTGGATGGCTCGTATGCTGTAAAGTCGAGGTTTGCAACGCGCACGACAACGTGCCCCCCGGGCAGGATGCGGGGAAGGGATTGAACGGCGCCTGACCATCGCACGGTAGACCACGATCCAAACGGTGGACCTCCACTCACGTGGTCGTCGGTCCCCTGGTTTGTCTCAAAGATGAGCCACCGCTCCGGTCGCTCCCCTTCAATCAAATTCATTGCGGCAGGAAGAATCGAGGGATCGTCACCGCGGATTCCGAAGAGGACAGGACAGGGAGAATGAGGGGCGATAACAACCTGCTGCGTTTGGTAGTCATAGTTGTTGAACGTCGAAGGGAACGCGCGATCCATTCGGACTACGGATCCGGGATCGATCTGTCTATTGGTCGCCCAAGCTTCCCGCGCGCGGTACGTAAGGATTTCGTAGGTGCGATCATGGGGCCGCCATGCGACAGACGCAAGCGCACCAATCAGACCACGGCCGTTCTTGTAGGGTCGCATGAGTCCTCGGCCCTGAGAGACCACTCGCGCATATCGTTTCGACACGACGCCGCGGACGGCTTTCCAATACAAACCCGCGGTCGGCTGCTTTCCTAAGACGACGAAAGCGGGATTGGTCGTCGGGTCCTCGAATCGTGACCAGCACTCTACGAGCCGCGCAACGCGCTTGGCGACCGCCTCCATATTCTGGGGAGTTCGCCCTCTGCGGTAGGAAACGATGAATCGTCCCGCAATCGATCCAACGATGGACCCTGGCCCTTCCCCTTCGCCGATCCGGATGCACACGGCTCCGTTCCCGCGTGTCTTCCAGGGAATGTTAGGATTGAGACGTACAAGCCGCGGGTATCCGATCAGGTCGAAATCCCGGGTGAGGTCGCGCACGATCTCCGTGGCAAGGAACGTAGTGCACATTCCCTGCAAGCTGTCCGTGTCGTCGATCCCGATCCAGAGAACCATCGTCACTCCGAACGTCAGTCCGGGCTAAAATCCCCGCTCCCGCGAACATTCAAATAGACTCGGTCCGTTCGAAGCAGTGAGTCCATGCCCATCAAGACGTTCGAATTCTCCAGCGTGGACGGCCGCCGGTTCGTGAAGCCGACCGACCGGTGGGTGAACTTGCGGGTGGACCACAACAGCACGGTCACCCTGATCTCCGAACTCGCGGACCGCCAAGCCTCCGTCGACTTCCGCTTTACCGCGAACTACCACGCCTCGGAGGCGGTCGTCGGACTCATCCAGATCGAAGGGAACCTCCTCTGGGAAGGCGACGCCCGGGCTCTCGTGAAGAGTTGGTCGGCCGGGGGCCAGATGCCTCCCGATGTGGCGCAAGAAATCCACACGGTCATCATGTCGAACTGCATCCCAGAGGCCGTCATCCTCGCCCGCGAACTCCGACTCCCGCCGCCCGTCCCGATCCCGCAGGTAAACGTCCCCCAGCAGCCCGTTAAGCCCGCGAAAGGGCGGTCCCCCGAAATCGCGTGACGCGTGTCTATCACAAGGGTCGGCCCTCCCGCCCGCAAATTAGGGTTCTCTCTGCTCCGACACCTCTCGAACTGTTCTTGGTGGCGACATTCTCTTGCAGTTGCCCGCCGCACAGCCTAAATCACATGTGAGGCTGTGGCTTGGTCTCTCGTAGCCGGAACTCGCCACAGCGGGAGCAATACCATTGGCCGGAGTCCAAGACCCATTCGAGGCGATGACCGCACACGGTGCAATAGACCGCGATGCGAGGGTACGCAAAAGTTCCCCACGGACCCAGGAGCCAGAGGATTCCAGCCCCCAGGATGAGCGATCCTGAAATCGCGAGAATAAAGCCAGGGATGGCATCCGCCCGAGAGACGCACAAGGTGCCGTACGACCATGTGCAGAGATTGAGCAAATAGAATCCGAAACCAGTCATCAGGAGACCGAGACCAATGACTGATACTTTCCCCGTCCGATCTATGAGAGTCCTCCCCAGTCCGGAATCCCGTCGTGAGATTCAACGTTTTGGCAGATTTCGGATTGGTGCCACCCATCCCTCCGGCGGGAAACCCGTGAGGCTGAGGCGCGAACCGCCCATAGGATTGGCGGCATACGGAAGGTCTGAAATGAACCTGACGTGGGGGCAGCGATCAGGACCCGGAGGCCTTCACTTGATGTGGTCCAAACTGAACGATCCGATCGACAAGCTCGACTTCGTGTACGTGTACCGGATCCAGCCGCGGCTTTGCACGTCGCAGATGCCCTTGATACACAGGAACGACTTGAGCTGCTCGACCTTGAACTCGATGCTCCCGTCCATCAGCGAGCCGAGCATCTGAATCTCTTGCTCCTCGTGCATCCCTTTCTCGATCACGTAGAAGGCCACGGCCTTGTCGCGCTTCCGCCGTCCCACGAAGGGCTGGAGGAATTTGAACGTCGTCGTCGGGTCGAGGTACGCGATGAGCGTCGAGACGCTGCGGAACGCCAGTCGGTACGTCGGATACTTCTTCTTCCATTCGGCGGCCCGCGCGTCGACCGCCTTCAGGATCGCCTGGTAGTCCGTCGGGTCGTCGATGTAGGTCGTGTGCGCATCCGACGCCTCCGCGCTCATGCCCATCGACTTCGAATACGTGTCAATGTATTGGACCAGCCCGAGCTTCTCGTACTCCTCGTATCCGGGAAGGGCGAACGCCATCTCCTCCCGGACCTCGGCCGGCCCTTTGTCCGTGAGGATCCACAGGACCGGGACCCCTTTCTTGAGACCCTCGGCCATGAACAAGCTCACGAGGACCTCCTTCCCGACGTACGCGGGGCCGTAGACGGAGGCGTTCGTCCCGAACGGGATGCCGCCGAATAGCAGGTCGTCGAGCCGGGCGATTCCCAGCTTGACCTTCTGCTGCTTCACCTCAACCTGGAGATCCTGTTCCCGAGCCTCGATGTCCTCCGCGATGAGGCCTTGCTCCCGCAGCCGGAGTTCCTCCATCTTCTGCTGCAGGTACCGCTCTTTCGTGCGGACCTCTTCTTCCTTCGTGTTGATCTGTCCCTTCAGTTCCTCGAGGCGTGACTTCATGTCCAATTCCTCGACGGAGCCGCCTTGGGCCTTCGCCTCCTCCATCTTGCGTTGCTCCGCCTGGATGACTTTTTCGCGGTAGACGAGGTCTTCTTCCCGCCGGAGCAGCTCTTCCTCCTTGTAGGTGAGCGGCTCCTTCACCTTCTTGATCTCGTCCTCCTTAGCTTGCAGGTCCGCCTGGAGGCGCTGGAGCTCCTGTTCCCGGAGCAGCACCATCTTCTCTTTGTGCAGGACCTCTTGCTCCTTCCTCGAGAACGCTGCTTGGACCTCCGACTTCGGCTTGCCTTCGAAGGAGCGGGCTTCCGCGCGGACCTTGTCTTCGATCTTGAGCTTCCCGACCTCTTCTTCGAGCCCGATGATCCGCTTCTTGAACTCCTCCTCTTTCGCGAGGTAGTCTTCCGCCATTTCGCGGAGCTCCTCCTCGAGCCGGCGTTTGAGTTCCTCGCTCGGGGCCCCGCCCTCGCCCGTTGGAATCGATGCGAGACGATCCTCTTTGGACTTGAACGCTGCCTCGCGCTCGGCGAGGTCCAGCTCCCGCTTCTTCAACTCCCGCTGGTCCGGCTTCAGCTTTCCGAGGCCGGTTTCGAGTTGCTTGCGAAGCTGTTCGTTCACAGATCGTTGCTCGCCGAGGTCGGCCTCGAGGGCCTGGCGGGCCTTCGTCTCCTGATCGAGACGCTTCTTCATCTCCGGCGAGGCGCCGGCCTTGAGCTGTTGAGTCTTGACGTACTTGATGACGGCAATCGAGCCTTTCTTGATGTGCTCGATCTCCTGCTCCAGCTCCCGTCGCTTCGCGATCTCCGTCTGCAGCTGCTTCGAGAGATTCGCCGTCTCCTCGATGTACTTGACCGGATCGAACTTGCCTTGCCGGAAGTTCGCGAGTTCGCGGCTCAACGTGGCGCGCATCGATTCGAGCTCGGCGTGGAGGCCGTCCACCTCGAGGGCCTTCGTCCTCAGCTCCCGCACCTTGTCGTCGGACACGCGCTCGGCCGGAGTCCGCGCGGACTTCGCTCCGCCCGTGATCGTGGGCACCCCGATCCAATCCTGGAATGCCGTGTCCTCTCCGGCGAGCCACTTGCGGAGGGCCTCGTCCTTGGAGTCCCCGCCCGCCACTGAGGCGCCGATCCACGCATTCAATCCGCCGTCCGACGACTCACCCTTGAGCCATGCGGCGGTCCCCCGGTCCTCCGTCTTGGGTGGATCCGACTGCTTCGTGCCGCAGACAACGCACTCGCCGTGCGGATTGACTTCACCTCCGCACACGCGGCAGACCTGCGAGACGGTGCCCTCCGCGGGTTTCACCGCCATCGGGCCTGTGCCTCCCTGAGCATCGCTAGCACGACCGACCCGGAAGAACCGGTTGGAACTCGCTACGCGACGCGAGGGTATTTAATCGTAGCCACCTCAATATCATCGAACAATCTTTCCACGCTACGGAGGCGCCGGGACGGCGTTCGAGTGGTCCCGGGCCGGCTTGGTCCCATCGTGAGTCGGCTGATCAGAACGCGCCTGGAGACCGCGAAACAAGCGAGCTCTGAAAAGCGTTAAGCACGAAGATCTCCATTCCACTACGGGTCTGGGGGAACGACGGCTTGGGGGTCTTTTTACTCAGACTGGGATAATTTTGAGAACTGGCTCCGGTTCTACGGATGGCTGTTCTACTCCGTATTGGTTGTCTTCGTCCTCTCGATGCTGGGCAACCTCATCGCCTACGCACGCGGTCTTCGGGAACGTGAGTCGGCCAACTCACCTGGCCGAATACTTGGAAGATTCCTGGCGGTTGTGGGCGGACTCCTCACAGTCATCGGCCTGTTCCTTCCGTGGGGAAGGGTCGATTTTGCCGACCCCGCGTTGACCGGCGCCTCCTACAGCACGTTCTCCTGGTACGGCGACTGGATCTTCTTGGTGTTCGGGCTCCTATGGTTCACGTTCTTTGCAGTTCCCAGGAAGATCGCCGCGGTTTGGGGCTTTGTGTGGGGGATTTTAGCCATCCTGAAAACGGTGCTGGCAGTTGAAGGCCTCGAGGACCTCATCGCCCGGAACGCAGGCACTGTCTATCTCGACTCTGGTTTGTATATCAGCATCCTCGGGTCCCTCTTCTTGATCGTCGGTTCGTCACTCGCGTACCTGAAGGCGGAGCAGACCATCCCTCGGGAACCGCCTCCTGCGACAAGCTCCGTTGAGCGCCCGGAATAGTATTTATACGGACGGACGAATCTGACGGTCTCGACGAGTCCGGGAGGAAGGGCGGCTCTTGGGGACGGAGAGCGAGAAGCGGATTATCATGCGGATCGACCCGAACGACGAGTCGATCACCCTCAAGGACATCATGCAACGAATCCAGGAAATCCAGCGGCAACATCCGGACCTCGACGTGTTCTTCGATGGCGACGAGTACGCGGTTTGCTCGAGGCCGAAAGAGAAGGCCCGAGCGATTACCGAGGCCCTCGAGGGCCGCAAGAAGGCCTAGCCGACCGAAGCCTTTTGGCCGGGGGCCGCATAGCGCCGCGCATGGCGGACAAGAAGCCCACGAAAGCGGATCTCACGTCGGTTCCGATCCAGCACCTCGACCTGGAGAAGACACAGACGGTCGCGGACCTCGTCGACGGCTATAAGCACATCTCGTTCCAGGCGCGGACCTTGGGCCTGTGCGCCTCCGTCCTGGAGAACATGATGACGGACCCGAAGTGCACCGTGTTCTTCGGCGGAGCGGGGGCCCTCACGCCGGGCGGCCTGAAGAAAGTGATGCGCGACATGGTGGAGTTCGGCCTCGTCGACGTCGTCGTGACGACGGGCGCGATCGCGTATCACGACTTCTACGAGGCGCACGGGTACCACCACTACCGATCGTCCCCGGACGCGGACGACATCGTCTTGCGGGAGCACTTCCTCGACCGGGTGTACGACACCTTGGCCGACGAGTCCCTGTTCCGCGAGTGCGACGACGAGATCGCGGCCCTCGCCGACTCCCTCGAGCCGCGGCCGTACAGCAGCCGCGAGATCCTGTGGGACATGGGGCGAATCGCCTCCAAGGACCCGAACAGCCTCGTCGGGACGTGCTATCGAAAAGGCATCCCGTACTTCGTCCCGGCGCTGAACGATTCGTCGATCGGCATCGCGCTCGCGAAGCACCATCACGACCGCGTGAAGAAGGGCAAGGAGCCGATCGCGCTCGACTCGATCAAGGACAACTACGAGATCGCGCAGGTCAAGCTGAAGTCCCCTCGGACCGGCGTCTTCTATGTGGGCGGGGGCACGCCGAAGAATTACATCTCGCAGGTCGAGGTGATCCAAGAGGTGATGGGATACCCGGAGAACCCGCACATGTACGCTGCGCAGATCACGACGGACGTCCCGCAGTGGGGCGGCTTGAGCGGGTGTACGTTCGAGGAAAGCCAATCGTGGGGCAAGTTCCACAAGGACGCGAAGATGGCCCAGAGCCTCGTCGACGCGACGATCGGGTTGCCGATCCTCATCGGGTATCTGTTGCAGAAGGGCGTCCCGAAGAAGAGGAAACAAAAACGATACAAATGGGAAGGCGAGGAGCTCGTCGAGCTCAAATGAGACGGGTGCTCATCGACCGGTGAGGCGACGGTCGTACCAGCGCAACAGTTCCTCTTGATCCGGCTCGATGACGCCGCGGAGCGTGCCGTACGCCTTGCTCGCGCGCGCGCGGATTTCGCGGACCGCGGCCTCGGACGACATCCCCTGGTGGATCAGGTACGCCGCGAGCATCGTCCCAGTTCGGCCGCGGCCGGCAAAGCAGTGGACGAGGACCTTCTTGCCCTCCGCAATCTTCGAATCGACGAAGGCCACGAAATCGTCGACTTGATCGAGGGTCGGCGCGGAGAAATCCTCGACGCAGATCTTCTTGTGCTCGAAGCCCGCGTCCTGGATCTCGAACGTGTTCAACCGGTCACATTCGAGGCTCACGACGACCGAGTAGCCCATCTTCCGCAAGCGGGCGAAGTCCCACTCCATGTACGCCGGGCCCGGAAGGCCCGCGAGGCGGCCGCCGTCAATCGTGTAGTACAGCATCTCCATGCGGTGAGTCCAACACGGCGCACTAATTCAAAATAGCGTCACCCCTATCGTCGTCCCACATGGCTCGCGGCCGCATGACGATCGGTCTGTATAATTCGTACGATCCCGCGCGTTTCGCAGAAGCCCACCGCCGGGCCATCGCGCGGGCGGCCCCCGTCGCCCTCGCCTTCGACGCGAACCTGGCGACGTTCGGTTTCCCGTTCGAGAAGGACCTCCGCACGCCCGAGGACGTCGCCGCCTGGGTATCCGGCACGACGAGCATCGGCGAGGCCGGCACGTATCTCCGCGAGTTAGCGCACGGAGGCCGGTTCCTGACCTTCGATTTCCCCAAGCGAGGCTTTCCGCCGCAGCTCGGCGAACCGGTCGTGACCACGAATCGACCGGACGCAAAGAAAGCGACGACCGCGGCGTTCTTGGCCGGGCTCCTGAAACACGGCACCTCGATCCTGCTCGTCTTCGGATTGGGACCGCGCGGCCTCGATGACCGCGACGTATATCCGCTCGGCCGCTACCATTTCGACCTGACCGCTCGAGGCCTGTCACTCGAGACCGCAACCGCGATCGGGGCGGCTCCGGCACTCATCGCGGCTCATTTGGCACGTTGATGGGTTGCGCACTGGCGGGAACATACCGCGTTGCTGGTTCCTACCTGCATTCTTATATACGCCGGAATTGTCGGAACCGGGGGACATGGCGCGTTTCGAAGGCGAACTCTGCGACAACATTCTGCTCGGTAGCGAGGCACGGCTCCCGACCCGGTACGGCAACTTCCAGATCCACGCGTTCGTCTGCCCCTTCACCGGAGAAGAGCACGTCGCCCTCGTGAAGGGGAAGGTCGCTGGGAAGCAGGACGTCCTCGTGCGCCTCCACTCGGAATGCGTGACCGGCGATGTGTTCGGTTCGGAGCGGTGCGACTGCGGCGAGCAGCTGGACGCCGCGTTGAAGAGACTCGGGCGGGCATCCGAAGGCGTCCTCCTGTACCTCGCCCAGGAGGGACGGGGCATCGGCATCGTCAACAAGGTTGCGGCATACCATCTTCAGGATCACGGCCTCGACACGGTCGACGCGAACCGCGCCCTCGGTTTTCCTCCGGATCTTCGCAGTTACAAGTGCGCCGCATGCATGCTGCGGGTCCTCGGTGTAGGCTCGATCCAGTTGATGACAAACAACCCCGCGAAGATTGAGGAGCTCCGCGCGTACGGCGTTCGCGTGACGAAACGCATCCCCCTCGAGGTTCGCGTCACGGCTACGAACGTCCGCTACTTGCGGTCGAAGAAAGAGCGCCTGCGGCATCTCCTCAAGACGCCGACGGTCGCCGAAGCTCGATCAAGGCGACGACCCGGTCCGCGGTAACGGTCTCTCCCTCCGCGACAACGACTTGACGGACGACCCCGTCCGCGGGTGCCGGAATCTCATTCTGCATCTTCATTGCTTCCAGGACCACGAGGGTCTCGCCGCGTCGAACCGGACTCCCCGGCGCAACCGCCACTCGGACGACGCGCCCCGGCATCGATGATCGCACCTCGACGACTGCGCCCGGCCCGGCGGGGCTTTCGATGACATCAGGTCCTTCCCCCGTCACTTCCACGAGGCGTACCCGGTGGATTCCGTCGTCCAGGATCGCCTCGTCGCCTTGGAAACGGAGGCGCAGAGTCTTCGCCCCGATTCGGACGTCCACGGCGTCTTTCGCAAGCCGCGTCCGGGCTCGATACGCTGCCCCGTCGATCCGAATGATGAACCCTCCGGCCATCGGCTGGACCTCGATATCGCGCTCCTCACCATCGACGTCGAGGCGAAACCGCATGGCCACCTCCCACGAGCCGTTCTCTCCGTCCCGCCAGCGACCACTTCGTCGCCGAAGGCCGCTCGAGCAGGAAGGTCGGCCCGCGCGCCGCGCGACCGCTCGCGAAGAGGGCCGCGGCAATCGCGGCGATGCGTTCCTCCCACGGGCCGCGGCTCCGGAGGCGGTCCGCGATGCGCAGGTCCGCGACCATCGTGGTCCACAGATTCCCCTGGGCGAACTCGGGCCTGCGAAGCAGCGCTCGATGGAACGGCAGGTTCGTGTGCACCCCGCGGATCTCGAATGCGTCGATGCTGCTCTGCATGTGCTCGATCGCTTTCCTCCGGTTCCGCGCGTGGACGACCAGTTTGGCCACGAGCGGGTCATAGTATGGCGGCACGAACGAGCCCGCGGCCACGCCGCTGTCGACGCGGACGCCCGGTCCGGTCGGCTCCCGATAACCCACGATGCGTCCGGGAGACGGGAGGAAATTGCGGAGTGGATCTTCCGCATTCACGCGGCACTCCATCGCGTGGCCATGGCGCGTGAGGTCGGATTGTGAAATCTCGAGGCCATCACCTGCGGCAATCCGAATTTGTTGTCGGACCAGGTCCACCCCCGTGACCATCTCGGTGATCGGGTGCTCGACCTGGAGCCGGGCGTTGACCTCGTTGAAGGTGAAGCGGCCGTCGTGCAGGAGGAACTCGACCGTGCCGGCGTTGAGGTAGCCGATCGCGCGGAGCCCGCGGACCGCGGTATCGATCAGGCGGGAGCGGAGGCTCCGGTCGACGGCAGGCGACGGAGTCTCCTCGACGAGCTTCTGATGACGGCGCTGGACGCTGCATTCCCGTTCGACGAATCCGACGGCATCGCGCGAATCGAGCAAGACCTGCACCTCTACGTGCCTCGCCCGTCGGAGATATTTTTCGAGGAAGAGGTCCGGGTTCCCGAAGTTCCCAAGCGCGACGCTGCGAGCCGACTCAAATGCCGCCGGGAGTTCGGAAGGTCGGTCGACCCGCGACATCCCGATCCCGCCGCCGCCTGCGGTCGCCTTGAAGATCACCGGGTATCCGATTTCCGATGCCACGGTGCGCGCCTCGTCGACCGACCGCAGCGGTCGGTCCACACCGCGCGTGACCGGAACTCCTTCGTCGGCCATCGACTTCCTCGCGGCGATCTTGTCTCCGGAGAGGGCCATCGCATGGGGGGGCGGGCCGACGAAGAGCAGTCCCGCCTCCGCGCATCGCGTTGCGAAGCTCGGATTCTCCGAGAGGAATCCGTAGCCCGGATGAATCGCGTCGGCGCGTGCGACCCGGGCCGCTTCGAGGACGTGCTCGATGTTGAGGTAACTGTCCGAAGGGAGGGCGCCTCCGATCAACAGTGTCTCGTCCATCGCGTTTCGATGCAACGCGGACCGATCTGCCTCCGAATAGACGCCGATGGTCCGTATCCCCATCTCCCGCGCCGTCCGCGCGACCCGAATCGCGATCTCGCCTCGATTCGTGATCAAGAGCCGTCGGAACATTTGTTCCTCATCAGAGCGGGATGTTGCCGTGCTTCTTCGCCGGTCGGCTTTCTCGTTTCGTTCGGAGCACGGAGAACGCGTCAATCACGCGGGGCCGCGTCTCCGACGGTTCGATTACGTCGTCGAGGTATCCCATCCGGGCGGCGATGTACGGGTTCGCAAAGCGATCGCGGTACTCGCTCACGAGCTCCTTCTCCCGCCGTTTCGAGTCCTTCGCCTCCTCGATCTCCTTCTTGAAGATGATCGGGACCGCGCCTTCCGGACCCATAACCGCGAGCTCGGCCGACGGCCAAGCGAAGTTGAAGTCCCCGCGGATGTGCTTCGAACACATGACGTCGTACGCGCCGCCGTACGCTTTCCGCGTGATGACCGTGACCTTCGGGACGGTCGACTCACTGAAAGCAAACAAGAGCTTCGCGCCGTTTCGGATAATCCCGTCGTACTCTTGTTCCTTCCCTGGAAGAAATCCAGGAACGTCGACGAACGTGAGGAGGGGGATGTTGAAGCAGTCGCAGAACCGAACGAACCGCGCAGCTTTGATCGAGGCATTGATGTCGAGCGTGCCCGCCTGAACTTTCGGCTGATTCCCGACGACGCCGACCGGTCGCCCCTCGAGGCGAGCAAAGCCCACGACGATATTCTGGGCCCATTCTTCATGGACCTCGAACCACGAGTCGCGGTCGACGACCCGCCGGATGACGTCTCGCATGTCATATGGTTTGTCGGACTCCTCCGGGACCACCTGCGAAAGTTCCGGGTCCGCTCGGGACGCCTCGTCGTCGGTGGCGACAATCGGCGGATCGTCCACGTTATTCGACGGTAGGTAGCTCAAGAGTTTTCGGACAATCCGAAGAGCCGATTTCTCGTCCTGAGCGGCGAAGTGGGCGACACCGCTCTTCGCGGCATGGGCCGTCGCGCCGCCGAGATCCTCAAACGAGACATCCTCGCCGGTCACGGCCTTGATCACCTCGGGACCCGTGATGAACATGTTTGAGGTGCCTTTCGCCATGATGATGAAATCCGTCATGGCGGGGCTGTACACCGCGCCTCCCGCGCACGGGCCGAGGATCGCGCTGATCTGCGGGATGACCCCCGACGCGAGGACGTTCCGGAAGAAGATTTCCGCGTAACCACCGAGGCTGATGACGCCCTCCTGAATCCGTGCGCCTCCGCTGTCGTTCAGGCCGATGACCGGTGCGCCGACCTTCATCGCCGTGTCCATGATCTTCACAATCTTGTTCGCGTGCATTTCCCCCAGGCTCCCGCCGAAGACGGTGAAGTCCTGCGAGAAGACGAAGACGGTCCGGCCGTCGATTGAGCCGTGGCCCGTGACCACGCCGTCTCCCGGGATTCGCTTCGCGTCCATCCCGAAGTCGGTTGTGCGGTGCTCGACGAAGGCGTCCGTCTCGACGAAGCTGCCGGGATCGAGCAGCAGATCGAGCCGCTCCCGCGCGGTCAGCTTCCCCTTCTTGTGCTGCGCCTGAATCCGATCTTTGCCCCCGCCTTCTCGGGCCTGGGCCTTCCTTCGGCGCAGCTCATCGACGCGCTCATCGCCCACCATGGAGCCGCCGAACGCGGAGCGCGTCATTAATCCTTCGCGCCCCGCAGGGATCCCCTGGGAACCTGACGAAACCGACGGCCGGTCGAAAGGACTAAGTGCGCGCTCCGAGCATCGAGATCTCCGTGGACGGGACGCTTCGCCAAGCGCGTGCCGTGGTCATTGGCCTCATTGCCTTCGCGCTGGTCGCGCTCTCCGCAAACCCGGCCCCGGTCGCGGCGAATAATCCGGATGAGTATTCGATTGCCAAGATCTTCTACGGCAGTGGATGGATCGCCGATCCGACTTCGGGCCTCCGGCGCGATGTCGCCTTACTCAACCTCACTGAAGGGTATCAGCAGCACTATCCGAACAACGGGACCCTCGATGCCTTCTCGCAGATTTTCATTGAGTTCTCGATCCCCGCGGACGCGTCGGGTCCCGAGGACGGCGCGGCCCTGAGAATCCACTTCTCGTATTACGTCAGCATGAGTTGCATCCACCTCGACACGCTGACCTGCCCGCTCGGCTCGAACGACACCGCGGTGGTCCAAGACACCTTCGACCTCGAGGTCCGACGGATCATTGAGTATCGAGACGCGGACGGGAGCGGCGGATACGAACCTGGAGATCCAATCGTGAACGCGATCTCGCTGGCTCAGCCGGAATCGCCCCACATCCGGGCGTGGCCGTTCGCGTTCGACGGTTCGATGATGGACCTCCCGTACGACTGGAGCACGATCACGAACGAGACTCAACTCTCGGAGGGGGCGCTCTTTGCCGGCGACCCGCTCTTGGACCAACTCTCGCACTTCTGGATCTCCACCGGGGACGGAGTGCCCACGAACCTGACGCTGAACTCGTTCTTCTTCCTCCGGCCAACCGTGTACCAGGCCGTCCCGCTCACGCCGACAACCCTGAAGCTTGACCTCTCGCTGGAGCACATGTCCTTCGTGGCGAGCGACACAGCCGCGGCTCTGGAGTTCAACCTAACTTCCAGCCATTTCCGGTTTTCCGCGAACGAGAGCGGCAGCTCGGACGGCGTGTTCACGAACGCGAGTGCCGCTCAGGCGTTCTTCACATGGAGTCCGAATGCGACTGCCGACGGAGTGTCGTCCGCCGTCCGCTCGACGGTGATCGCTTCGAACGAATCCGCGACGGTCTACCTCTCGTACCCTCGGGCGACGGCAATCTACCACGATCCGGTTGTCGGTCTAGCCTACGTGGGCCAGCGCTTTTCCGCCGCGCCGCCCGGACCGCCTTCGACGCCCGGGAGATCCGGCACTCCCATTTGGATTCCAATCCTCGCGGGGACGGCTGTCATCATCGGGGTCGGCGCGTATCTTGTCGTCCGGTATTCGCGGCGCCCCCCGCGCTTGTGAATCGCCATCCAACCGATTTGCGCCGCGACCGTCACTTGAGGATTTCCAGAGTTCCCTCAAAGAAATCGTGTTTCGCTCCCTGATCGTCGATGATGACGAGCGCCCCGTTCGTCCCAATGTCATACGCCTTGCCGATCACGCGGGCCTTCCCGGTCATGGCCGAGACCCGCTTTCCGATCGTCGTACACTGCCCGCGGTAGTCCTTCACGAGGAATTCGATCCGCGTGTTGCGGTAGCGGGAGTACAAGTCGTCGACTTGATTCAGGAGATAGTCGAGGAATTCTTCATTCGCGACGAAGAGGCTCACCTCTCGTTTCAGTGTCGTGGCCTTCGGCTGGACGTCGGCCGGCAGCTTGTCCAGGTCCACATTCGTGTTGACGCCGATGCCGACGACCACATGGTATACGTCGTGCCGGTAGACACCCTCGGAGAGGATGCCGGCGATCTTCCGGTTCTGATACACGGCGTCGTTCGGATACTTCAAGCCGGCGAACACGCCGAAGTGCCGCAACGCTTTCACGACCGGCATTCCGACGAGAAGACCGAGGAGCCAGGCGTGGGCCTCCTTGGGCCGGAGCATGAACGACGCGTACAGACCGCCGAGCGGCGAAGCCCAGGCCCGGCCGTGGCGGCCTCGGCCCGCGGCTTGTCGATCCGCCCAGACGACCAGGCCCTCTTCGACGTCCGACTCAAGGAGCTCCTTCGCGGTCTCGTTCGTCGATTCGACCGCGTCGAAGTGGAGGATCGTCCGGCCGACTGTCTTGCGGTTCGCGTCGTGGACCTCGCCGATCTTCAACGGCGGTCGGACGAGCGCGGAGATATTTCAACGTGCGCGTCAGGAGGGCGTCTGCGCCGGCGCCGGCCTCGCGACTTTCGCCAGGTCCTGGCTCCGGAGGAAACCCTCGAACATCACCGCGATCCCGACAAGCACGCCGATGTAGAGCGCCCAGGGGATATTGTACCGGGCCAAGGAGCCGCCGATGGCGACGATCAAAGCGCCGATTCCGATCCACAAGTTGAACACGAGGCGGGACCGCCAATACGAGTACGCCGCAATACCGATCAACGCGACGCTCCCCGGAATCGTGAACAGGTAAGAAAAGGTCCGCACGTTGTCGGGCAGGGCCATGCCCGCGACCGGGATCGGCGAGGAGAGTGCGTTCGTGTTGACCGTTGCTCCCGCAACGGCCGCCGCAAACCCGACGGTAATGATCGCGGTGTACAGGGTGAACCCGATGCCGGCGCGCCGGTGCACCAGGAACAGCGAGCCAATTCCCAACACCGCGACGAGGAGCGCCGCGAGGACGTAGTAGATCTTGTAGACGGTAACGGACCAACCGTACGCCTCCGCCAAGAACTGCGTGAACGCCGCGACCGCATACAGCCCCAATCCCAAGGACCAGGCCAACTGATAGGGTCTGCGTCGGCCCAGCCACTGGGCGAACACGAGGGACGCGAAGGCGACAGAGATCACGGTGGCGCCGAGCGAGATTGCGGCGCCCTCAAAACTCATTGCGCGCGCACACCGGGACGCCTCGGATAAACCTTCTCCGCAGCGGTCAGCCTAATCGCGCTGAGTCCTTCCGGTCGGTTTCGGAGGTTCCTCGACGAGTTCGAGGAGGACGCCGTGGAGTGATCGAGGATGGACGAACGCGACGAGCCGACCCTGGGATCCCCGGCGCGGCTCAGCGTCGACCAACTCGAATCCGGCTTGCTTGAGACGCGTCATCTCGGTTCGGATCTCCTCCGTCGCGAGGGCGAGATGATGAAATCCCTCCCCACGACGCTCGATGAACCGAGCAATCACGCCGTCGGCTTTGAGGGATTCCAGGAGTTCGATTCGAACGGCCCCGGCGCGGAGGAAAGCCACGCGGACGCCTTGCGACGGCACGTCTTCCGTGAGGTCCGGCTCGAGTCCCAGACGCCGGTAGTCCTCGAGCGCCTCGCGCAGGCTTCGCACGGCGACGCCCACGTGATGGACCGGTCCGATCATACCTCTTGCCTCGGCTTGTACGTGCCGAAGACCGTTCGGAGGACGTCGCTGATCTCGCCGAGCGTCGCCTTCGCCCGGACCGAGTCCAGAATCGCGGGAACGAGATTCGCGTCCGACCGGGCCTCATCTTCCAAGCGGTGGAGATGAGAGTCGACCTCTCCTTGGCGCCGCTTCGCCCGGAACGCCCGGACCTGTCGGATGCGCTCCGGCTCTAGGCGGGGATCCGTCTTGGTGACGGGGACGCGCTCGTCGCCCTCTGCATATGCGTTCACGCCAACAACGGTCCGCTCGCCTCGCTCGAGTTCGACTTGCACTCGGTACGCGGAATCAGCGATTTGGCGTTGGACCCACCCGGTCTCGATTGCCTTGAGCATCCCGCCGCGGCGGTCCGTCTCCCGAATCAGGCCGACGGCTTCCGACTCGAGCCGGTCCGTGAGCGATTCGATCGCGAACGAACCACCGACCGGATCGACGGTATTGGCCACACCGCTCTCGTGCGCCAAGATTTGTTGCGTCCTCACGGCCACCCGGACCGCCTTCTCCGACGGAAGCGAGAGTGCCTCGTCCATGCTGTTCGTGTGGAGCGATTGGGCGCCTCCGAGGACCGCGGCGAGGGCCTGGATCGCGACCCGGACCGCGTTGTTCTCCGGCTGCTGCGCGGTGAGCGCCACGCCCGCGGTCTGGGCATGGAATCGGAGTTCGAGCGACTCCGCCTTCGTAGCGTGGAACCGCTCCCTCATGATCGTCGCCCAGAGTCGGCGCGCGGCGCGGAACTTGGCGATTTCCTCAAGGAGGTCGATGTGCGCGTTGAAGAAGAACGAGATTTGCGGCGCAATCGTGTCGACATCCAGGCCGCGCGACACGGCGGCCTCCAAGTATGCGATCCCGTTCGCGAGGGTGAACCCGATCTCCTGCGCGGCGGTCGCTCCCGCCTCGCGGATGTGGTAACCGCTCACGCTGATCGCGTTCCACCGGGGCACCTCACGGGAGCAGAACTCGATCACATCGAGGGCGAGGCGGATCGAGGGCGCTGGCGGGTAGATGTACGTCGACCGTGCGATGTACTCCTTCAGGATGTCGTTCTGGACGGTCCCGCGAAGCGATTCGCGGGCGACGCCGCGCGCCTCGCCGACGGCCAGGTAGAGGGCGAGCAGGATCGCGGCGGTCGCGTTGATCGTCATGCTCGTGCTCACCCGATCGAGGGGGAGGCCATCGAGCAGGATGTCCATGTCCTCGACCGTCGAGATCGCGACGCCGACCCGTCCGACCTCCCCGCGGGCCATCGGTGCATCGCTGTCGTAGCCGATCTGGGTCGGCAGGTCGAACGCGACGCTCAGCCCTTCGTTGCCGTGGGCGAAGAGGTACTTGAACCGCCGGTTCGTCTCCTTCGCGGTCCCGAAACCGGCATACTGGCGCATCGTCCAGAGCCGAGCGCGGTACATCGTCGGATGGATCCCGCGGGTGAACGGCGGCTCCCCAGGGAATCCGAGGCCTTCCCGGTACGCGTCCGCCTTCGGGTCGCGCATCGCGACGACGTCCAGAGGAAGGGCGCTTCCGGTCGTACTCGACGCCTTCCCTACGGCGTTGGCCCGTTTGGATGCCGGGAGCCGTCGTCGGGTCGCTTTCCGTTGCCGGGCCATACGATCGATCTCAATAGTTCGTCCACGCGAGGCTGAGCTCCGGCAGGGACGCGCCGCTGCCGCGAACGACCTCTCCGACGATCCGTGCGTTCACGTCGGGCTGGAGGGCCCGAATGATGGCCTTCGCCGCCGCCTCCGGTGCAACGACCGCGAAACCCATTCCCATGTTGAACGTCTGATACATTTCCCGGTCTTCGACTCCCCCGAGCGATTGCAATTCGCGGAACAGGGGCGGCACGTCGAGCGGCTTCGTGATGCGGAATTCAACCTTCGACCTGAGGCGGACGAAGTTGCGGAGCCCGCCTCCGGTGATGTGAGCCATCCCATGGACGTTCCCGCGTCGGAGGGCCCGCAGAATCGGTCGAACATAGATCGCGGTCGGCTCGAGGAGTTCCTCGCCCCAGGGACGTCCGGTTCCGCCGACCTTGTCGAACACGGTGAGCGAAGCGTCACGCAACACCCGCCGGGCGAGCGTCAGGCCGTTCGCATGGATCCCGTGGCTCGGGAGGCCGACGATCAAGTCCCCCGGCCGGATCGCTCGACCGTCGACGATTTTCGACTTCCGGACGGCTCCGAAGCAAGTGCCTGCGAGGTCGAATTCCCGAACGAGCTCTGGGACGACGGCGATCTCCCCGCCGATGATCGAGACGTTCGCCATCTCGGCCCCGCGGTTCAGCCCGACGCCGATCTGTCGGGCGACCTCGCGGTCGTATCGCTCGATCGCGACGTAGTCCACAAAGGCAATCGGCTCCGCGCCGACGCAGATCATGTCGTTCACGTTCATCGCGACGCAGTCAATCCCGATCGTGTCCCAGCGACGCATCTCCTTCGCGACAAGGACCTTCGTCCCGACGCTGTCGGTGCACAGGGAGAGCGCGTACTTGCCGAAGTCGACGAGTCCCGTGAAGTGACCGATCTGGGTCAACGGCTTCCCCAGGCCCCGACGACGGTAGGTGAGGGCGGAGACGAGGGCGGCGATGTGCGCGGCCTTTTCGTCCTGGCTCACGCCGGCGTCTGCGTAGGTCCGGACCACATCGGACGAAAGCGGCCGCGGCTATTTCAAGGGTGCGCGGTGCCCGGTCAACATGTTATGCCGTCGGCGGGGGGGACGACGTGAGAGCGAGACCGCGAGCATTTCGACCAATAAGCCAAGGCCCCCAAACAGCCCGCCGAATAATACAGCGCCAAGGTAAGTGTGAAGGGGGAACAAGTAGTGAAATAGGACGACACTCCCGACGACGATGGGAAGACCGGCGGCCACTGCAACAAACTTCTCCCGCTTTGACCATTTCAGTGGGTTCATCACCGATTTCAGCGGATTCATCACGGATCCGCACTAGCTTGCTCGGGCATATCCCTGCCGCAGACTAAGCTGGAATCGCTCGTAGGTCTGGGGTTAGGAAGCAGCCATCGAGCCTCCGTTGCTAGCTTACACCCGCGAGACCAGGAGTTCATACGGAAATCCCGTGGCGCCGATGGAAGGTCGCCAAGCTGGGTCGGTCAATCGTCACTCGGGCCGTGGCCAAACGCACTCCCAGTCGGTGGAGGTGGCTCGCGAGTTCCACCGCGTCACCAGGAGGCATTATAAGGACGCTCTGGCCAATCCAGACGACCCCGGCCGGTGGATGAATCCCTTCTCCGGTACCGGACGTGCTCGGGACATTCCGAGATTCGGTCCCGGCCGAACACGATCTGGCACACCCGGGCCGCCACGGCCCGACGGGATCCGGCGACGTCGTACGACAACAGGACCCGTTCTCCCTCGTATCCTTCGATGGTCATGATGGCCTCTAGGGTAATAGCTATATTATAGCTTTTCCATGGGGACCGCGAAACAACTCGTTGCTGGTTAACATGTTAAGCCAGTGGTGGAAAGGGTTTATGGAGCTCGGGTCGCTTCATTCCGACGATGGGCAAGGCGTGGGTCAAGGCGCGGAAACACGATCGATTCTACCGCGCGGCGAAGAAGCAGTCGTACCGGAGCCGTGCCGCAATCAAGCTGTCGCAGATCGACCTGCGGTACGGGCTGTTCGAATCGGGGGACGTCGTCGTGGACCTCGGCGCAGCGCCCGGTGGTTGGTCCCAAATCGCGCGCGAGCGCATCGGGGCGAAGGGACGCGTCATCGCGGTCGACCTCGCCACGATCTCTCCGATCGAGGGGGTCGACATCCTTCGAGGCGACTTCACACGCTCGGAGGTTCAGGCCGAGTTGTTTGAGACGCTTCGGAAGCCTGCCGACGTCGTCATGAGCGACACCGCCCCGAAACTGAGCGGCAATCGGTCGCTCGACGTAGCGCGGACCCTCGACCTCGCGGATGTGGCGCTCTCCTTTGCAGTCCGCGCACTCCGGCCGAACGGCCGGTTCCTGGTGAAGGTGTTCCAGGGGGACGGATACCCGCCGTTCCTTCGCCGGGTCGGCGAGCGCTTCGAGGCGACAAAGGGCGTGAAGCCGACCGCCTCCACCTCCACGAGCGCGGAGATCTACATCCTCGCGGTGGGCCGCCTCTAGGCCGCCGCGCTGCGCGAAATCGACCGGGCTCGCTCGAGGCACTTCTCGGCTTCCTCCCGCGCGCCGAGACGGGCGAGGACCTCCCCTCGGTTCAACCACGCGGCGACGTACTCGGGCCGGAGCTTCGTCGCCTTCGCGTGGCACTTGTCCGCGTCCTCGAACCGGTTCATCCGAGCGTACACGACGCCTTTGTTGTTCCATGCAATCGCGTACTTCGGGCGGATCTTGATCGCCCGATCATAGCAGTCGAGGGCCTTCGCCAGCAGTCCTTTCTTGAAATAGACCGTCCCAAGGTTGCACCACGCGACCTCGTTCTCCGCGTCCAGACGGATCGCGTTCTCATGGCACCGCAACGCCTCATCGATCCGCCCAAGATAGCGCATCGCGACGCCGCGGGAGGTCCACGCGTACGATGGTCGGCGGACCAGACGGATCGCTCGCTCGTAGTGCCCGAGGGCCTCCTGATACCGTCCCTGTTTCACGAGGCGATCACCTTGGGCCACCGCGCTGTTCGAGATCCGGAACAGCGAGAGCGCGGCGATCATCCCGCCCGCGGCAACGCTCGCGAAGAGCAGGATCGGAAGTGGCGCCGAGAGGTCGAACGGGTTGATGTACATCCGGAAGAAAATGAACACCGCGAGCAACACGCCAACCGATGCGTACGTGACCCCGTCGAACATGCGGCCGGAGATTCGAATCATCTTCCGGCCCTCCGTTTCGGCGGGCGTCGCGATCACGGGGATCCGTTCCGTGTCCGCGGTCGCGACCGAGGATGGCCGAGTCTCCTCGACGTCCGGAGCGAATTGGCCCTGGGCTGATTCCGCGGGAGGCGAGGGCTGAATCTCGACGAGCAGGGAGTCGAACAACTCCTCCGCCGCGGTCTCGTCCACCTCGGACTCGTCCGGCCGGGGCGGCGATTCCGGTTTCGCTTCGGACGGAGGCGCCTGCGAGAGGTCGAGCAAGTCCTCGAGGATCGCGTCCACTTTCTCTTCGGGCGACAGCTTGTTCAGGGCGAAGCCGCACGCTCCACACACGGCCGCGTCCGGAGGGTTTGCGTGGCCGCACACGGGACACGAAACGGTCGTCTGGTCGCTCAACGATGGAACCGGTTCGGAGGACCGAACCGCCTTGCGATAAACGTATCGTCTTGGGTTTCTCCCGTGAAACCATCGACCGGGGAAGGCTAGTCCCAGAACCGTTTCGTCCGCGCGTACGTGATCTCGGCCGCGAGGACGTCGCGCAGGAAGTCTTGCTCGGTCTCGTGGTATCCGCGGAGGATCCGCGCGGCCGTGTCCTCGCCGACGCCGCGGGCCATGAGCGCGAGGACCGCCTTCCTCCCATGCGCCATCACGAGGCTCGCGTTCGTGAACAATCGCTTCGCTTTCGAACGGCTCTCCTTGTCCGTCCCTTCGAGGTCGAGCTTCGCGATCTTGTCCTTCTCGTACGGGGCGATGACGGCGACCATCACGCCCTCGCACCGCGGGCACCGGATCTTCGCGGGAAGGTCTCGCACGATTTCCCGCCAGGACATCTTGCAGTTCAGGCAGAGGAACGTCGCGGTCTCCTTCTCCAGGCGGGCCTTTACCGCCATCAGGGTGGCGTGGTCCGCCCTCGACGGGGTCACGAGGAGCCGACCGCCTTCGAGGCCCGCTCGGCCGATCGGCGTCATCCGCGTCACGACGATCTCGATCTGGCCCGATTGAATCCGTCGCAGCACCTCGACCGTCCGCTGGATGTCCATCCGCTCCCAGAAGACTTTGTCGAGGACCTCCTCGAACAGCGGGGTGTTCTCGAACGTCTTCAAGAGGCGCGGGATCGAGACGCTCTCCCAGTCTACATCCCGGCGGAGGGCGCCGAACTTCTTCGCGACGTACACGAACGCCCACCGCAGGAACGCCGAGTTCTTCAGGATCACGCGCAAGAGTGGCTCGAGGGCATCCGGGTCCTCCGGGCGAAGGATCTCGATGACCTGCTGCGGGTTCACGGACCGGGGCACCTCGAGGACGATCCGGTACGGATCCGTCTGCACCCCGACGCTCTGCCCGAACCGCGCGCTGATGAGCGACGAGATGAGTTGCGCGAGGGTCTCGTTGACCTTCGATCCGAAGCACGCGTTCACGATCAGGACGTCCCGCGCGGACTCAATCGTGATGCGGGTGTCAGTCGCGAGCGGCGCGTCGCCCACGGATGCAAGGTACGCCAGGAACGTGGAGGCCCCGTGTTCGTTGACGGGGTACGCCGAGAGATCGCGCTCCCTTCGGATCCGGCCGACCTCCTGGGCGACGTCGAACGGGACCGGGATGTCTTCGCCGACCCACGAGGGCACGTCGCCGATCTCACGGACCGGTTCGACGAGCAAATGGTCCTCCTTGAAATCGACGAACCGCCACGCGGAGCCGCGCATGATGAAACTCTCCCCGAGCTTCGCGTTCTCGGCGACGAACCATTCGTCCAGGGTGCCGATCGCGCGACGCGACGACAGGTCGATCACCCGGTACGTCTTCACGTCCGGGATCATCGAGATGTTCTCGAAGAAATACGGAAGGGAGTTGGAACTCCGACCGAGCCGCCCATCCCGGGACCAGAGGATCCGGAGGCCCGCGAGCTGGGCGACGACCTCATCGAAGTCCGCCCGCTTCAGTTCCCGGAACGGCCAGCTCCGGCGCACGGTCTCGTAGGCCTCATCGAGCGAGGCGAAGCGCTCGGAGACAGCGAGGGCGACGAGCTGGTTCGCGAGGACCGACCGGTTGTCCTTCCGGACGACGAGGTCCTCGATCTCCTCCGCGAGGCCCCGACGGGCGATCGCGCATGCCTCCGCGACGTCGTCCTCGTGGGTCGCCAGGATCACGCCGTCGGAGACTTCGCCGACTCCGTGGCCCGATCGTCCGATCCGCTGAACGAGCCGCGAGACCTCTCGCGGGGAGTTGTACTGCAGGACGAAGTCCGCGGTCCCCACGTCGATGCCGAGTTCCAGGGACGAGGTGCACACGAGGGCTCGGAGGCCTCCGGATTTGAACTCGTCCTCCATCTGCACGCGCACCTCTTTCGACAGGCTGCCGTGGTGCACGCCGATCTTCGGATCCTGGTACCAAGCGGTCAAGCGGGAGGAGAGGAACTCCGCGGTGTCTCGGGTGTTCACGAAGAACAACGTCGATTGGTGCTCCTTGATCAGTTCGTAGCACCGCCGAAGCGCGGCGGCTTGACCCGGCTTGACTCGAAGCCGTTCCGCGATCTCGGAGTCCTCTTTCGCGGTTGTGGGCATCTCGACTCGGATGCGGAGGCCCTTGGGGATCCGCACGCGGATGACCTCGACGCGCCGATCCACGCCGCCGAGGAAAGCCGCGACCTCGTCCGGGGTGCCGACCGTGGCGGAGAGCCCGATGCGTTGGAACTCGCGGCCGGTCAGGTCCCTCAGCCGCTCGAGGCCGACCGCGAGCTGCGCGCCCCGCTCGTCGGAGGCGAGCTCGTGGATCTCGTCGACGACGACCCAGCGGACGGATCGGAGGTGCTCCCGCAGCTTGCGACCGGTGAAGAGGATCTGGAACGTCTCCGGCGTCGTGATGAGGATATCCGGCGGATGCCGCGTGATCGCCGCGCGCTCCTGCGGCGTCGTGTCCCCATGGCGGACCGCGACGCGGATGCCGAGTCGGTCCGCGAAGAACGTCATCCGGCGGAGCATGTCCCGGTTCAGGGCGCGGAGGGGCGTGATGTAGAGGCACGAGGTCGGCTCGGGCTTTTCCCGCAGGAGCCGGTCGAGGATCGGGAGCAGAGCGGCTTCCGTCTTCCCGATCCCGGTCGGGGCGACGAGGAGGACATTCTCGCCCGCGAGAATACGAGGGATCGCGCGCCGCTGCGGCTCGGTGAAGGTCTCAATACCGAGGGCCCGGACGGCATCGATGATCCGCGGGTCCAGGCCAAGGCTCTCCATGCCCGCCGCTTCAACGGTCGCTGGGACTAAAAGTTGCCGTCCTGGGTCGCTCGGGACGCCCCTCGAGAGGCTTCCGACCCCTGACAAAAAAAATCATGGTGGATAACCGGGGAGGTGGGGTACATCTATTGCGCGGGGAGAGCTCATCCCGAGGTCCCAGAGTGAGCCGTCGCCTGCCCACCTCACCCCTAGTGGGCATCCTGATACTCATGTTCATCGCGACGGCCCTTTCCCCGTTCCTCTCGACGCATGCGGCGGGCTTCGGCGAACGACCCTACGAGTCGAATCAAGTGGTCACGGGGAGCAACTTGAACGTCTACACGGGGCAGAGCGTGGCCCAATCGTTCGTTGCGACGGAGATGTATCGGTTGCTGAACGTCACCCTCCGGCTCCGAAACACCGGCGACACCACGGATGTGCTGAACGTCACGATTCGTGCGGACGCCGGGGGCGTCCCGTCGAGTTCGTACCTGGCCGCGTCCACGATCGTCATCGGAAACAACAACATCGGGACGTACAGCGTCCGGTTCACGACCCCTCCCACCCTCGTGCGAGGGACTCGGTACTGGATCGTCGCGACCTGCGCGAGCGCGTTAATCAACGCTTACCAGTGGTATCACAGCGCGGCGGACACGTACGCGGCCGGCCAGGCAAAAATCAACCTCAATCTGGGCGGCGGCTGGGTCAACCCCGCGAGCCCGACGGACATGTACTTCCTGACGTTTGGACAGGAGGTTGATGCAAACCTGACCGCGACGATCGTCGGCCTCGCGTCCGAAGGGAATCCGGGAGACCCCGTGACCTTCCGCGTCTACCTGAACAACACCGGATCCTCCAGCGCCGTCCGGGCTTGGCTCAACGACACCCAACTCCCGGGCTTTGCGTATGTGTCCGATACGGCCGCGGCCGCTGGATCCTCGACCCCATGGCCCTCGTTCACGTTCACGGGGGTCGCGAACGGCCCGCGCACGTTCGACATCACCGCGCGGATCGCCATCGGGACGGAACCCGGGACGATGGTCACGAAAGGGATCACCCTCGCCTATCTCAACGCGACCTCCGTCCCGAAGACCGCGCCCGGCAGCCAGGCCAGCGTGCTCGTTGGGAAGCAGACGAAGCAACTTTATCTGAATCCCATGGTCGTCGGATCGGCCGAGCGATTGGCCCCGCCCAAGCCGACAGGGGGCGCGACGTCTCAGTACAGCGAGACCCTCCGGAAAGACGGGTCCGCGCACGACTTTGACTTGGCACCCGTCCTCTCCCGGCCATTCCGGATGTACGGAGCCAACGCGACCCTGTACATCGACTCCGCGACTCATGACGTGAGGAATCTGGACATCAATCTCACCTTGTCAGACTGGAACGGCGTGACGCTCATCCCGCTGGCTTCCCTCCAGCAGCGGGTCCGCACGAACAACTTCGCCGACTACCAGGCGTTCGGCTTCTCGTTCCCCGGAGTCAACCACATGTTCTCCGCTGGCGGCCGGATCCGTCTCACGCTCCGGAACATGGGCTCGAGCGCCACCGACGCAATCGTCGCGATGAACTCCACCTTCGCCGCCTCCCGGCTGGACCTCGACACCACGACGTATGTCCGGATCGACGTCCTCGACTTGCGAGACGCGCGGACCTCGACGAACGTCTGGTCGGCGAAAGACACGCTCGTGGTCCAAGCGAACGTCTCCGATCCGTTCGGGAGCTCGGAACTCAGCGGGGCGCGCATCAATCTGACCGCTCCATCGGGATCGGTCGTCGTGAACTACACGTCCATGGCGCTCGTCGCGACGGATCCGGGAATCCCGTCCGCATGGAAGCTGTACCGGTTCACGTACGCGCCGCCGCTCGCCGAGGGCACCTATTCGATGCGCATCACGGCGATCGAATCGAACGGCGTGATGGATGTCGAGGACGCGACCGCCCTCGTCCGCCTGCCTCACTTCACGTTCGAAAAGAGCGCCACGCTGGCAAGCGTAGTCGGCGGCGACCGCTTCACGTACAACGTCTGGTTCAACAACACGGGACTCGGCACCGCGGGGCAGGTCTGGATCAACGACAGCTTGCCGGACCAGGTGACCTTCCAGTCGTCGTCGGATCCGATCGCGATGACGGGTCCGTACAACTGGACGTGGACGTCCGTGGGCCCGGGGAACGACCTCCTCAGCATCGAGGTCCAGGTCAAGTCGGGCCTCCCGCCCATCCCGTATTTCCGGAACAACGCGTACCTGAACTACACGGACGAAAAAGCATTCTCCTGGCCGATGCGCTCCGCCTACTCCGACGTGATCTTCCGCGGGCCGGTCATCAGTCTCTCCAAGACGAGCACAAAGACCGTCATCCACGCGAACGAGCCGGTCGTCTACGTGATCACGATGCAGAACACGGGGGACGTGGCGCAGAACCTGTGGCTGAACGACACGCTTCCCGCGGGCTTGACGTACGTCTCGGACACGGCGTCGTCGGCGCCCATCGTCTCCGGGCGCAACGTCTACTTCCGATTCTCGAACATGTCGGCGCTCGCGACCTGGTCGTTCACGCTCACCGCGGTCGCCGGACCGACGCTCGTCCGCGGATCGACGCTCACGAATGTCATTTCCCTGAACTACACAAACACGATCGGCGCATTGTTGCCTCCCCAGACGGCGTCGTGGTCGGTGGGAGCCCGCGCTCCCCTGATTCCGTCCGGGTCGGTGACGTTTGCACCGACCCAGGCGACCCCCTCGGACCTCCTCGCCGCGACGGTCTCCTTCACGAACATCGGCGACGAGCCCGCGCGAGACGCGTGGGCCAATCTAACCTTGGATCCGAATCTCCTCTTCGTCAATGCGAGCGTCCCCGCGACCCTTGGGCCGAACGTGGTCCGCTTCGCGCTCGTGGGCCAGGGACCGGGTGCGACGGTCATCTACCTCAACGTGACCGTCGCGGCAACGGTTTCCGACCACGCGAACCTGGTCCTCGGGGGCACCCTCAGCTACACGGACGGCTACGGGAATCTCTTGGCACCGGTCGCGCTCGCACCGGACTCGATTGAAACCTCTGTCCCCGCCCTCCAACTGAGCGTGACGCCGTCCCAGGCTTCGCTCGAGACGGGCACGATTGCCTTCTTCAACGTCGTTCAGACTAATGCGGGGAGCGGGGTGGCAGGCGACGTCTGGCTCACTTTGCCGCTCCCCGCTGGCTTTGTTTACGACAACGACAGCTCCGACGGGACCCGGACCTCCGTCGGCTCGAGATACACGTGGCACTGGTCCAATCTCGGCCCGGGATCGAAGTCGTTCTCCCTCGAGCTGCGGGCGAAGGCCACCGTCCAGAACGGGACGTTCGCGGAACTCCTCTTCCGTGCGGACTACACGGATGCGAACGGGAACTTGCGGCCGGCGGCCACGGCGAACGCCTCGATCCGGTTCCGAGCCCCCCAGATCCAGTTCGACTTCACGGCGGCGCCGCTCGTCGGCCGACCGGGCGATACGATCCGGTATTCGCTCACCGTGACGAACGTCGGAAATTCCACGATTCGAAACCTCTGGATCGAGGATGCGCTGGATCCGCGACTCGACTTCGTCTCGTCCTCCGCGCGGGTACAGGTGACCGGCCAGAACCCGCGCAACTGGTCCTTCACGGACATCCAACCCAACCAAAGAGAGACGATCGCGCTGGTCCTTCGGATCAACGGGAATGCGAAGGCCAGGGACCTCATCTCGAACGCATTCGACGTTCGATACACGAACAGCGAAGGGGCAGTGGTCGGCTCGAGTCGATCCGATAGCCAAGACGTGCTCGTTGCCGACGACCCGGTCCCGCTCCTCTACATCGGAGCGGGGGGCCTCCCCCTCGGCCTGCTCGCGGCGGTCCTCCTCATTCGCCGAAGGCGAGTGCAGGTGGAGGAAGTCTTCCTCGTCTACCGCGATGGACTCCTCATCTACCACCTCTCGCGCAGCCTGTCCCAAGACAAGGACGAGGACGTCCTGGGGGGAATGCTGACGGCCATTCAGGAGTTCGTCCGCGACGCATTCGTCTACGGGGAGCACCGCGAGCTCCACCACCTGGACTTCGGTCAGTATCGGATCCTCATCGAACGCGGCAAGCGCGTGTACCTCGCCGTGGTGTACGCCGGCAAGGGGTTCGCCACGGTGCGGCGGCGCGTGCGCTCCGTCCTCGATCACATCGAAACCGCGTACGGCAGGGTGCTCGAGGACTGGGACGGCGACATGGACAAGGTCGCCGGCGCCCGGGACTTGATCCGGGAGTACTTGCTCCGGCCCGCCGGGAAGCCCTTCCCGGGATTCTCGTTCTTCTGAGACCCGCAACGTCGGGATGGGCCCGGCCGGACTTTCCGGTCCCGTGGGTACCGCGGGACCTTTTGAACCGACGACCATCTGGTTATGAGCCAGACGCTCCACCGGACTAAGCTACGGGCCCCGGGCCGCGGAACCGCGGGGCGTTACTTAAGGAGTGTGTCCGCCGTGATTCCTAATACGGCCTCCGGCGTTCCGGGATCGTGCGCGGGGCGGCCGCGGACCTGAGAGCCCTCGAGCGACTCGTTCCCTCGGAGAACGGCCTCACGGTCTTCGATGCGGACACGCAAGAGACCTCGTACGGGATCTGCTTCTTCGACGGTGTGCCGTTCATCTTCGACACCCACCGCAAAGGAACTCAGTACGTCGCTACGATCGAAGTACTGACCGAAGTCGTACAGCCCGTTCGCGTCTCTCGCGAATCCGTTGACCGCTTCCGGCGAGACGCTCGAGCGGCCGGGCTCCTGCCGATCCCCTACACGGGTTGCTTCTTCAAAGGAAATCTTCATGTCTACGCGTTCTCGGGGCCGGTTCGTGGGTTCGATCTCGCGGCAATCGGCAAGACCGCGGGCCAATCCGAACGCGCGCTCTTCAAACGCATGGACCGACTCAAGTCTCGCGTTCCCGGTCCGATCGCTCGAGCGCAACGGGAACTCCTTGATGGGAAGAGGCACCCGCGCGATACCTCTGACCTTCGAGTCCTGGCGGCACGGTTCAGAGAAACCGGATCGCCAGCGCTCGCGAACCGTAGCAAGCGACGCTCTTTATGAGGATGCGCGCCACTCCCGACGGCGTGGCCAAGGAGTCAACCGAACGTGCGCTCCTCCTCGAACTCGCGAAGGACTCGTTCCGGCAACAAATCGCGAAGCGCGTCCGGCCCCTCGCCCGCAGTTATGTGGAGAAGTGGATGGCGTGCGATCTGTGGCTATACTCGTCCGTCGTTCAGCGGCATTCCAACGAACTGCATTCCTACAAGTCTGTAGTTCTTCAGACCCTCCGAAGCACTAGCATCGATGACATGCTCACGATTTGCCGGTCGACGCGCCCGGACCTAGCCGACCTCTGGTCCGAGCCCGCGGCACGCGCGAAGTTGCAGAAGGAAATCGAAAAAGCGATCGAAGCGGTCGAGGCCGCTTGACGCGGCATTCCGCGAAAGAGAGCGCCGTCGTGCGGATTCGGACCCCGCCCGTTTTTCTCCATGTGGACGGAAAGTCAATCAACCGGGAATTGACTGGCGGTCCCAGGCGGTCTCGAGTTCCCGGAACGCGGCCTCGTGACGCATCCTCGCGTAGTACTTCTCCGTCGTCTTCGAGGATCCGTGTCGCAGTCCCTTGCTGACGGCTTCGATGCTCGCACCGTTGTCCTTGCAGAGTTGTGCGAACGTGGCCCTCAGCGTCTTCAGGTGGAACCGGACGCCGGACGCTCTCTCGAGTTTGCCCTTCATCTTTCGGAACATCGACTCGGGCCAGTAGTCCACGAGACCCGTCCGGCGGACGAACGGAATCAGAGGCTCGATCTTCGCAGCGTCGAGACTCATCGAAGTGAGGTACTTCGCTCGATCCTCGAGGAAGTCCTCAACGGCCGTGCGCCCAAGTCCGAGCACGGGCGCGTAGTCTGCGGCCGCCCAGGACCCTTCGCCTTTCGGATGGGCAACGAGAAGTCGCCAGCGGTCGTGGTCCAGATCCTTGACCCGCGCGAGTCGGACCTCTTTCGGACGCAAGCCGGTACTCACGATGAACTCAACCGCGAAGCGGGCAACGACTCCGTCCCATCCCGCGATTGTGTCTGCCCCGGCACGCAGTCGCTGAAGATCCTGCAGGGTGAGGACCTCGATGGGCTTCTCGATGGTTCGAGGAAACCGCACGTGGCTACGGGCCTTCATCCGGTAAATCACGCCATTGCCGGACCACTCGAGAAGGCCTTTGAGTGCGCGGAAAAGATGTGCTTGACTCGTGGGATCCATCGGCGTGCCGTACTTCGTTGGGCGCGTCCTCCAACGAAGGAGAAGCGCTCCTACGACAGACTCATCGAACTCCGCGGGATTCATCGTGCGGACCTCTCGAGCCTCGTGCAAGGCTCGCAGGTCGCGCTCGATCGTCCGCAGGTCACGACGCAGCTGCTCCAGCGTTAGGGCCGCTCGGAACGGCTTCAGGTCGCTCAGATACGCCTTTGACGTCGTTAAGAACGGATAGCGGCCCAAGCTCCTCGGGCCCCGTCTCCGTCCTGGACGTCCGCGGGTTGCACCGTCCCTTGTCCCTGTCGGGGTTCGGGTCGGCCAGGCCGACTTGACAGGGTCATACTCACCTGGCGATAAGTTGTCCCCTACCTTACCGCCGTCAACGGTAGAGGCGTGCAACGGCTTAAGGGTTGTGCCATAAACGGGTGATTTCAGGATGTGGCACGACGCGTGGCGGATCTCGGGGAGCCTGTTCCAAGTGGCCCCAGACTCTTCCGCCACGACAAGCGAATGCCCACGCTCGACCAGCTCCGGTGGGTCTGAGTCATCGCTGAACTTCGCCCGATTACCGACGGAACCATTGGGGGATGAATGGCAGTGCAATCCGATGCGACGACCTCCTCGTCGACGGGTGCGCCCCTCCCGAGCCGGTTCTGAACCACGGGCGCGAGTCATCCGTGTCTGACCTCTCGCGGGACCTGCGAGCGGTTCAGAACCCGGTTCCGGCACTTCTCAAACCACTCGCACAAGGCCTCCCCGGTCGCTTGGTTTCGACTGGCCAGCCCGCGTAGCCGGAACCCATCCAGCTCGTCACGGACGGCATCTGGGACCAAACCCCAGACTTTGGAGGTGCCCACACGGGGCTTCCCGTGCGGCATCAGGACTCCCTCCCTTTGCGGCCGGGCGTCCACGTGACGATCGCCGGGTGCGTTCCAGGGCTCAGCACATCGGCCCAGTGAAGGTTGCCGCGATGCAGCGGGTTGTGGACGATTCGGAAAATCTGGCGCTCCGTCCATCGCTTGCCTTTCTTCGTCGGGACATTACCCGTGTTCAGCTTCCGAGCAATCCACGCGAAGGACTTTCCCCCGCGTTTCCATCGACAGATCCTGCGGACGACGACGGCCTCCCGCTCGTTGATGACGAGCCCTCCGTCGGCGATGTCGTACCCGAACGGCGGAGACATCCCGTTGAATCCGCCCTGCCTCGCCTTTTCCCTCATCCCGTGGCAAACCCTCTCCCCGATAATGCCCGACTCGAGCTCGGCGAAGGCGGCGATCACCTGCACAAAGAATCGGCCGAAGGGGCCTTGCGTGTCGATCGTCTCGCCGACACTCGCGAAGTTGACCCCGTGCCGCTGCATTTCCTGCTGGGTCGCGAGGAAGTCGTACAAATTCCGGTTGAGCCGGTCGAACTTGGCGACGACGACGGCCCTGATGCGCCGGCCGTCCGGCAGACCGTCCCGGATTGCCTGCATCATTTCGAGGAACGCCGGCCTCTTCATCGTGCGTCCCGAAAACCCATCGTCTTCGAACTCCCGGATGAGGTCGTAGCCTTTCGCGGCGCAGTAGGCACGGATGCACGCCCTTTGCGCGTCGAGGGAATAGCCCTCGCGAGCTTGGTCATCGGTGGAGACCCTCAGGTATGCCACAGCCCGCACGGGGGCTGCATACGCCGGGTGCGGTTCGGGGTCGCGCCCCCGGTCCGGGACATCGGTCCCCAGCACGATTTCCATTTGATCGATCCTTATAGGCAAGAGAAGTGGGTCCTTGAGATCCGCAGGAAAGTCTCATGCGCTCGGGTCGATTCTCATCGCAATTGAACGGAAGGGCTGAGGTGAACCGCCAGAGAAACCGGAAAGGCGCGACCCGCGAGTTCCTCGGAGAGTTCTTGGGATTGAATCCCGGGTCGACCGGACCGCAGATCATTGCGGCGGGTGCGGATCGCAACCTCGCCGCGTCTTCGATTTATCGTGACCTCAAAACGTGGAGACGCATCCATCGGACGGCGAACGGCCGTTACTGGCTCGACAAGATCGGCGACCCTGAACTCGCCGTCGCCGCCGAGGTCGAACACGCATTCGAGATTGTGAAGTCTTCTCGCCTCTCAGACGCAACGAAGGTCGAAGTCTTGGTCCAACTGTCGAAGACCGCGAGCCGCGCCCCGCCCGTGACCCGTGCAGTCCTTGAGTTGATCGGCCTGCCGAAACTCTCGCGCCGAGTCCGGAGCGCGATGCTGCCGTTTGTCCACATCGCGATTCGCGCCGCCTTCCAGCCGCAGGAGTCGCGATCGGCGACCTCGGGGATTCCGCGACCTAGGTACGCCGCACGGCTGCTCGAATCGACGCTTCGATTGCTCGACGCCTTCCTCGACGATCAGGGTGGCGACGGGACGATTGCGTGGAATACGCTGTACGCCATCGTCACAAGCCCTGATGCCCCGCACGACCTCGATTTGATGGGAATCGCGAAGCGCGCCATCGCGATCGAAGTCAAAGGAGGACTCCCGAGTCCAAGCCCAGTGAAAGCCTTCCTTCGAAAGCTCGCGGAGAACGAGCGCGTCGGTCCGGCGATGAAACGGGAACTCCTGCGCCGAGTGACCATGGCCCGCGGGACCTCGAGGGAGCGGATCCGAAATCTCTTTGAAGCCCTCGATCTCGGGCAGCTGCCGAGGCGATCCCTCTCGACCCCAAATCCAGATCTTCCTCCCGGACCCTGAGCCCTGCCTCACCTTTTCGAGGGAACGGAGGTAGATGAGTCGTCATGCGAGCGTATGTGAGCGGGAAGATCCGTTGACCGTGGCCATGGGGTGTGCGTTCAGTCTGGGTGTTGAGCAACAGGTGTGGTGGACAGCGCCCCGATGATCGCTGCGGGCCCGCGCGGGACCGTTTGCGGATTGAGGGCGATTCGGTTCCGTGCCGCGAGGGCGTGCACCACGCGCCTCCCAGACTGTCCTTCGCACGTCCGAGCAAGAATGATTCTCGCGCGTTTTAGTGCGGCATTCGATGCCTCCGCGGGAGCGTTGACAGAACTCACCGCGCGTTGGACGGCTTACTCAACCAAGTTAGTTACTGCTGTGTTCGATGTTCCGCCCTTGAATCACGCGAAACTAGCACTTTTGGTTCCTCGGTGACGTACCTAGGTCCTACCTAGGATAGTTACCTAACTACTTACTCTATCATTATAATAATAATAGTACTGTAATAATATATGGATGAAATATATGGATGGATAACAATATATGGATGAATGGATCGATGTAGTGCGCGCGAATTGGCCGAATCCATCAATGAATGCTTTGAGGTCTTTCGGCCGCAAGACTTGACAGAGACTTCCGGACAGCTCCGACCCGGCTCTAGTTCCCTCTGGACAATCGGTCCCACCGATTGTCAATGGATTCGTAATCAGAGCACGGCAGGGTTGGGCGTTCAATCAAAGTGACGTTCGCGCCTCGTTCGATACTCTTCCGTTCGTTAGCGGTACCGCAACCGCTAACCGGTACCGAAAACCGCTACCGAAAACCGCGACCGGTACTGGATGGTAATATCGGCACTGGAACCGCCACCGGTACTGGAAACTAGGACCGGTACCGCAATTGCTACCGGTACCGGATTCCAGTATTGGTATCGAAGACACGCTGGGGGCACGGCAACACCACGCAGGAGTTGACTCTTCATCCGACGGGCGGAGAAGCTCTCCGCTGTCGTCTTCGGCGCGGTCCCACGGGACCAACGGCGAGGACGGTCGGACCTCCGATTGTCAACCGATTCGTAGGCTTGCGTCGATCCCGACCATGCGAGCACGCGCTGACCTGCTCTTGCACTGGGGACTGGAACCTTCCTGGGGTGCGGCGGAGGGGTCTCAAGAGATACCTGAGTCCCTGGGAAGTCAAGCTAAGTGACCGATCGGCGCAACGCTGTCCCATGGAGCTGAGGCACGATGGCCTACGCCGGCACGCGAACCTCCGCCGACGCTGACACCGCTGAAGGAGCGGCCGACGTTACCAAAAGCACGGCGAGACGGGTCACACGAGGATCCTTATCGAAGCGTGCGCGCCAGAGCAGACCACTTCATGAGCCGATGAGGAGCAGGATGACGCTGGCTGGCACTTCTCATCTCGCTGCCTTGCGCTTGCCATATCGGTAGCTGCGCTTCGCTGTCCAGGACCAAAGTCCCGTCGAGAGAGAGTAACGGGGCGGAGAGATTTGAAAGGAAGCGTGAGCGAATCTCAAGCTGCTCCTCCAGGAACTGTCCCACCGACCTTCGCAGTCTTTGCCTGCTTTCTCTTGATCTTGCGGATGTCTGCCGCTAGGTTGCGGCCCGCTTCCTGCATGAGTTTGCGTTGTGTCGGTGGTAGTGTTTCTCCGATCGCGTCTGTCACCAGGTCTGCAACGGACCAGGCAAGGTCGATGACATCGCGTAGCTCTTCACGTGAAACCTCGTCTGGCTTCAAGACCTTTCCAGCGAGGTCGTCGACATACAGCCCACGGTTCTTTCTCGCATTCAGGGTCTCAAAAAGCTGGAACATCTTCTTGATCTTCTTGGAGGAAGGACCCACAGTGAATTCTATTCTCGCTCGTTTGTGTTGATGAATGCCTTCTTGAATTATGTCGTGGACCTGCTGGCGTGAGAAGGTTTTCCGTCGAAGTCGTGCGAGGCTTGCGTAGAAGGGAGCATAGAAGATCGCTTCATCGAGAAGGTTAGAAACGAGAGCGTGTTTGTACCGATGGTCGAGTAAGTCCTCCTTGCGATATGTAGTGACGTAGTTCGGCTTCTTCTTCACGATCCGGTAGACGCCTTGAGCTGCAAGGTAGTAGACGATTGCCTTGGCGGACTCCTCAATCGAGAGGATTGCAAGGGAAGATGCGTGTCCACGGCTTCCCGCGGAGGCAAGTCGTTCAGCGTCTCGGACTAGTTGGCGAGCGTTGGCCGACGACGCGTCTGCGATTCGCTGGTACAGAGCTCTGCCTGCGACCATCCGCTCAGCGAGTCACAAATGCCATCTGCGCGGAAGAAATCATGCCTACCGACGCGCCTGGTCAGAGGCTCTTGCCAGCGGCAAACCTTAATGTCGGTTCATCAGGTTCGGACGACCTGTTGGCAATAGACGACATCATCGTTTGGACCGGCTTCATAACTGGCATTATCGGCACTGTCGTGGCAACTGTCACGCTGGTTTGGCAGTTGCTCCAGTGGCGGACCGCTCGCAAGGAACGTGGCATCCTCACTTTGAACGCGCATGTGTTGAAACCTTGGAGCGATGTCACCGTTACGTCTGTTGGCGGTTGGCCTGACGGAATCGAGTTGTTCGTTCCGAGGAACGCGTTCCCTCCTGAGGTAGCACCGAAGATTCCAGACGAAGGTTTGCCTCTTTCCAAGCTAACCGGGCTCTTCCAGGCGCAAATGTATCTTAGTGGGCATCCCGAACACAAAGACATCTGGAGCCTGGAAGTACAAGCAGACCAGGCCCTCAGAAAGTACAATGATGCAAGACGGGAGCGGCATCGGTTCGTTGAGACCATGGTGACCGAAGGGATGGCCGTTGCATATCCAGACCTCACAGCAGCGACATCCCAGGAGACGCCTGAGGCTGAGTCCTACTGGCTATCCCAAGTCATTCGGGTAGTTGAACGAATGAGTTACCAGTTTGATGCGTACGGGATCCTGAACGTCCAGATGTCAAAGTCAACAATGAACGTCGGCGGTGTGGCTCGCTGGAGCCTGACGGAGCAAAATTCCATGCCACTCCTCGTTGGAGTGTCGGAATCCCGAGTTGACGACGGCAAGCTGAAGGCTCTTCTCGTCCGGTGGATTCAGGACCAGCGCCTGTCGCAGCATAACCTCAAGATGAGAGAGGCGCGGGCAGAACTAGATGCATCCTTGGAAGAATTCAGGACGAAGCTCAAGGAATTGTGTTTGCGAATCGACCAGTCAGGTGGATGAGCTTCGCATCTGACAACTGCCTGTGCACTTTCACCGACCTCTCCTCAGCTCGTCCTAATCCCGCGGGAATGAGTCGTCCAGGATGGATCCATGAGAGTCGTTGCTGTCGACGGGTTCGAGGCCCTTAGAACGCGCCGGCGCGCGTTCTGCGCGAATCCTCGAGTATGGCGAAGTCCAGACCCTAAGAGAGACGTTTTGCATCGTGTAGGGGTGGACCAATATGCCGGAAAATGGTGTAGAACAAAACATCATTTGAAGATCGACGGAAAGGCGTTCTCCACAGTCCGCAAGATGCCCAAGGTCTCCACGAGATCTGCCCGCGCTCGAGTCTCATCGATCCATGGCGTCCAATGAAGAGGATCCGACGATTGCTGCCGCCCCTTCTCGCTAATCTGAATGACATGGGCAACCCAGTTCCCGTTGTGGCGAATCCTCTCGGATGCAAGGAGCTGCTCGACATCGAGGAGCTTGCTCCCTTTGATCGCTCGCATCACGCCGCCGAAGTTGACGCGATCACCCAACTCCCTTTGGCCCGGGAGGAGCCTCGGCTCGCGGTGCATGGCGTTCCCTGTTCCGTCGACCGTTGGCATGGCGTATTGGAGGAACTGGCAGTACGCGGCCTCAAGCGCCGCGCGACAGAGGAGGCTTGTGCCGATTGTGGATCCGCCGTCCAAGGCCGCTGCGGCCTGTTGAAGGAAGTAGATCGGGTACGCCATGTGCGTTCGCAGCTCTGTCCCGAAGGATCTCACTAGGTCGCGCGCGCTTCCAGGTTTGGGCTCCGCCAACGGCATCCTCTCCTCCAGGAGGGAAGCTCCCAAGCGCCATCTACCCACCGCTTATCCCCTTGCTCTCGGGTGCGGTCGATCAACCAGGATGCTGGCGATCCATGGTGCCGGGGCCTCGAGGCCCGACGACTCGTTTAAGATTGGACAGCGCGCGGCCGCCACGGTTTTTCGGGGTCGTACTCACGAGGAGACGCCCGGAGCCCTGGCCCCATTTTCGAAAGCGAGGGGTGACATCCGGCCAGCCGACCGTCAACGATTTCGGTTCAAATTGGACCGGACCCTTGTCGTCCGGGGGCTAGTACCGATCGGCCGTCAGCTTGCCGCCCCCTCCAAAGCGAAACTGACGGAGGGCCGGGCTGCGCG
>Ga0209761_1000020_pt1 | contig 68509 bp, 76 predicted proteins | sample GraSoi013_1_40cm_4_FD_185818 | JGI IMG/M metagenome (GOLD analysis project Ga0209761, IMG submission 185818) | Grasslands soil microbial communities from the Angelo Coastal Reserve, California, USA - Sample 09_25_2013_1_40cm (SPAdes) (version 2) | ecosystem: Environmental > Terrestrial > Soil >... | reverse complement strand
TTCCGTTATCTCTGTAGGATATTCGTTAGGGACAAGACGTGCTCGTCAAGGCGGTCGTCGCATGACCTCGTCGAGATGGCATGAGGGCAGTGACTCAAACCATGAGACGGGTCTGAACTTGGGTAACACGTTGGTTGGCCACCGCAAAATCCTTGCCTGGCAATCGGCCAAGCTACCACGCTACAGGCGTGAGGGGGCGGTTGAGGTTCGACCGTTCCCTGCCAAAAAGAGACTACTCGTCTCTGAGGCGCAAGGGCTCTCAAGTGAAGCAGAGAAGAGGAACCCGCCGACGACGGTAATCCCCGGAGTCGATGAGAGCAAGCCGAGCAAAAGCGATCGAAGACTCGACAGAACCTCAAACAATCTCTACCGGTCCACCGCCCTTCTTGTGAGCTAGGTCCTCTAGGCGGGCCCTATAATCCTCAGTTTGGTTAATGATCTGATTCAACTGCTGTGTAACGTTGATCCGTGCTCTGTCCATGTCGGACGCTCTCATGTTGAGATCCCGAATCGCATCCTCTACGGTTTTTTCTATGCAGACTCCCGCCCCAACTCCGATTATGACGTGTTGAGAATCTTCAAGCTTCGATTTGACAAATGACCCCGAGCCTATTGGAATCAGCATCTCAACATCTTTTCCTGACTCCTTTGTGCCCTCCAGAGTTTGCTTAGCGGTTTGCGTCTCTGAGAGAGCACCTGTCACAATATCAAGTCTCGACGAGAGAACCCTAGCTGACCCCTCTAGCATTCTGATCTCCACAAGTAGCTGGCGCATTTCCTCGTCCAAGTTTCGCGCTGCAGCCATCTGCTTCTTCGAGTTAGCCATCAAGCCGCCTCAGGTTCGGATAATTCCTCAATTTGTTTGATAGTTATTTCGAACTTCCTTGCCTTGTGCCTGCTCCCCATGTCAGAGTAGAGATGTTGTAAGGCGTCTTCTTTCTTGACCGCTCTAATCTCCTTGCTGAATGGGAAGTTGTCTCCGCCCTTTCGCAATGCGCCTGTTATTTTGAATCGCCTTACCTGACTCAGTTTGGTAGCCTTGCCCTAGAATATCCGAGTTCTCGAAGGGCGGTACTTAACCTAATCCGTTTGGAAAGCGTTACTTAGAGTGATAAGCTCAGAACCCAATGTGTGAGACCCCACGATCGCTCCTCTAGAGTTGACCACAAGTCCTGCTTTGGGATATGGAACTCCAGAGTTGACGGTCCCCTTTGCCACGGGAACGCCGAGAACATTTGAGATTGTCTTGCTCTCATCGTCTGTGATTATTGGATTCGCGAGGACGCCCTTGTTTGAAGCTGTTGCCAGTGCACCAACGTGCGGTAGTCCTCCTATAGTGGAAGGTCGGACGGGGACTTCCAATGTTTCTTCGAGCGCCATCACCGTATTGTGTTGGAGTCGTGGGTCGATTATGGCACCGTGATCGTTGCAGAGTATTATGTTGCCCAGTGCTGTTCGTTTCTCTCTTATGATCTCGATGTGTGCTCCCGTCGAGCGGAGTTGCTTAAGTTCGTCTTTCGTAGTAATGTATGGGACCAACACAGCATTGGAGTTGCCGACGACGTAGATTCCAACAAGTCTAGATTCTGCGATTCCAACCGAGCAGGGGTTTACTCCTAATATTTCGTGGAAGCTGTTGATCTTCTTGTGAGAAATGCCGGCGGGCAATATTGCGATCTTATCATTCGCGAAAACGAAGATCCCTACGTTCGGGTCTCCGAAGATATCAGAGAGAATGATCACTGGTTCCTCTACCCGTCCTAAGCCCATCCGCTTACGTATTCTAACGTTGCGTCTTTGTCAGCTTGGACGGATGGCAGACCGAGGTAGTGGCTGAGTGTTGTCATCTGAGTGTGGACCTGCGAGAGGAATACTTCCAAGACCCCGGTTCCAACGCGAAGCACATCATGGACGTCCTACTTCTACCATAAACGTAGGAGGTTGGCCCTCGAGAAGGCTCGTACTTGCGCCGGCGTAGTAGGACAAGAATTGTGGAGGCGGTGATCGTTGCGATGATTACCGCAGCGATGCCAACAACCTCAACTAAGAAATAGAGGTTAACCGAGTTGCTGGGACCGACCTCGGTCACGCTAACCTCAACAGTCTTGTCGTGATAGCTTGGGCTCGCGGCGTCAAACTTGTTGTTGAAGATCATGGAGTACTCGGTATTGTTTCCTGTGTCCCATTCGAAGCTAAAGGTCTGGACCACTACCCCGAAGGCCTTAGCTCCGAAGTCCTGATTGCTGATCGCAAACATGATGTCGTTGGTAGAGAGACCGCAACAACTCTTCACTGTCAGTCTGCCAGAAGCGTGAACATTTGGGTATCCGAGACGCCCCCCGAAGCTGCTGAAGTGTCCCCTGCTCTCACGAGGTAGGATTCCATGTAGGACGCGTGGGCTGGTCCAAACCAGGAGAGCAAGCCAGAACCAAGTGGGATCAACAGTACAAGCAACATGGCTTCTCCATAGGGTCGAAAATGAGGATTCATACCTAGAAGGGTTCTCAGTCCATTTTAGTACGTGTAGATATTAGAAGAGGAGTGTTCCGAGGCGCTCGTTTCATTTCAGGCTCAGCCTGTCCATCAAGAACTAATTGTCTGCTTTCATAGTTCGCATAGCAAAAAGATACCTGTCCTGCACCGGGGGACAATACTCCCCTCGTCGGAAAACACACACCACGTCTTTCACAACCGGTCTAAGCATTCCCAGTTCCATTAAGACAAGCTCAGACTGAAACCGTGATGTCAAAAGAGCCTTCAGCCGTTTCGGAATCAAGCGTTCTTGAGGGGTTATTCTCGGGTATGACCGAGTCTTACGGAAACAGTTGCTGGTACCAATCTTGCGAGATACTGAACTTCCCAAAGGAAGATGGATTTGGTTCCCTAGTCTTGGTTTTGGTAATGATTTTCGGTAATTTCGGGCTACGCCTTAGCTTCGAGACTTGACCGTGAATAAATGAAAGAGTTCTACCGTGATTTGACTGGATCTAGGACCGAAAACCCATCGCTGACCTAGCCAGGCAGTTGTGAAACTTTTACACAGCACGGCGAGTTAGCTCCTCGCCCGGTGGGAGCCCAGAAGAGATGATGTTCCAAATGCTTCTATGAATTGTCTCCGCGGAGACTCGTGCGTTGACCACGGTAACGCCCCACTGAGAACTCAACTCACGATACAGCTGAAGCCTCTCAACATAGTCTTCCAAGGCTGGAAGGTCAGGTTTTCTCTTGAGCGCAACCTCAGGGTCAATGTCCATGAAGAATGCAAAACTGGGCTTGGGAAGGAGTTGTAGAAGCCGGAAACTCAGTCTCGTGTGACTAGGCGGGTCATGCAGCCCGGCCATTCCATCCACTACCATGTCCAGCACATACCTGTCGCATATCACTGTCCGGCCGAGAAGCAGTGGGAAAACAAGCTTTACACCGGTCTTCACAATGTTCTCGACCTGCGTGAGAATGCACCAAAGGGATGTTAGACCGCCCTTACTTGGCAGTCGCGTTTCGACAATGTAGACTCCGCCTGCCCGATGCACTCTCGCATACCCTAGCCTTCTCAAGATCATGAGCATGGGCAAGGATAATACTGGCCGCCAGCGGCTCCGAATTCTCACGACGCCCACGTGGACCTTCTCGAAGCTCTCCTCTAGCAGAGCAGCCTGGGTCGACTTACCACTACCATCTACTCCTGAGAACGCGATGAGCATTCCGCGTCTTCGAACCTGAATAGGTCTCATTTACTGGTTTCCGATGCTTCACACTAGACTTATCTTGACGCTTCGATCGTGATCGGGACCCCAGTCCCGGGACCCGTTGCTAGTTCAGCCCCACCAGCTTTATGGAAGGTGGGATTCGAAAATACGATGACATGCCATCTGATAATCTCGAACCGGCCTCCGTATTCTTTGAATGTTATTCTTTAGAAGGGAACCGGACCCGTGGTTCGGATCTCATTCCTAGCGTGCCCCGAGTCCATCGATCCTCAAGTTTTTCAGTCGTTTGGGAGACGGCCACAAGGTGTTATTCTCGGCAATGACCGAGTCTCACAGAGAAAGTGATCGATACCACCCACTTTCCTGGTGACCCTACCGGGTGCACCGGCGCTTATCAGCCGTGGTCGATCTCTTGCCACTCTAGCACATCACTCTTGGAGACAGTCTTAGAAGAGAACCGAATCTGTGGTGCAACTCCCTCCTAAGGCATTGGTCAAATACCTGGATTCTGGCCCTCTTGCGGGCCAGGCTTAAATAGTTATTACGTTATAACTATGCTCATGTCCCGCGTGTTGACCGGAAAGGTCAGGAGAGTAGGGAATTCCATGGCGGTAATAATACCGAAGGAGCTGTTAGAGGAATCAGGTGCAAGCGAAGGAGACACCATTAAGCTCTCAATAGCGATTCCGAAGGCTACGCGTGAGACCGGACTGGAAAGTATCGCGGGCAAGGACCGAAAGGCCCGGCCGTTTGTAAGAGAGAAACGGGACAGATTCTAGTTGCTTCTCGACACCAGTGCCATTATCCAAGTTCTACGACACCCTAAGACCTCAAAGGAGTTCAAACTGATCCAGAAACACATTGGGGAAGAAGAACTCTACGTGCTTGTAGTCCAGCTCGCCGAACTATCAGACTGGTGCCTTGCGAACAATGTCCCTGTAAAAGAGAGGATAGAAGAAGTAAAGAAGCTTGCGAACATTATTCCACTCGACGAAGACATCTGTTTGGAAGGCTCAAGGATCAAGAATGAGCGACGGAAGACAGGCTTCAGAGATTTCGGTCTTCTAGACGGACTCTTGCTTGCGGCCGCGAGGTCAGTAGGCGAACGAGTGCTGACCTTCGACCGAGACTTTGCGGAAGAACAAGACTGTCTCGTCCTTCCGTAAAAGCCCCAGCCTGTACTTCCGTATGGAAGTTGATGTCAGACCATATTGAAGCGATTAGAGCTAAGCTCGAAGCGTTATTCTCGGCTATTACCGAGTCTTACAGAGAGAATGATAGGCACTATTCATTTTCCCTCACCTGGAAACACGATAACTTTGCCTTCTTTGTCTTTGACGACGCGGATCCTAATCTTTCGGGGCGGTTTGCTGATTCCTCTATTCCAGAGGAGACTGTTTGTCTCTTCGCTTAAGGAGACATTATCGGTCTTCATTCTCTGGGCAGCGTATTGTCTAACGTATCTCACGGCTCTGGGCGTCCGTTTTTCTCTCGGAGCCGCCCAGATACGCCGTAGATTGAGATCATAGAATTTCTCCTCAACGATCTCTATCTCTTCCTCTTCCTCAGCAACCTCTTCAACTCCTGGAGCGTCTGGTGCCTCGGGTGCTTTCGCCTCTGCCTCTAGCCCCACGGTTTCTTCTTCCGTGGATTCCTTCTTTTCATCCTCGGGCTTCGCGGGTCCGGTCTCCTCTGATGGCTCTATGTCTGCATCATCTTCAAGTGCGGATTCTTTCTTTGCCATCTACATTACACTTTGATCTTTGTTTCTCGCCAGTGTCGCTGCTTTGGGTTTCTCTTGACTTTGCCTTCAGTCTTAGCTACCACCCACGAGGGAACTGCTTGCGCCTGTTTCAAGGCATGGGATAGATGCTTTTTCTTTCCCGAGGGCTTGTGGCGGGCCATCTACGCTCTCCGGATCTTGATCTCTTTTTTCTGCGATTGTAGTTGGACTAGTGTTTTCTTCAACTGTTCATCCGTTATCTGTGTCTGGAGCCTGCCAGACTGGGCAAGCTGGATGAGTTGCATTTCCAATTCCTCTGCGAACTCAGGCTTCACCATTCGGATATTGGCAAGCCGCTGCCTTGCCTCTGGCGTGAGGATTTGACGAATGATTGATTGTTTCTGCCGCTCCACCTGCTGCTGTGCCTGTGAACGGCGTTGCTCATCGTAAGCTGACCTTTGCATCTCGGCCATTCTTCGTCGACGTAATGCTTCAAGCTCCTCGTCCGTGTAGTCTCCATTGGACATTAACTTGGGGCCTCTTGAGCCCGGGCTTTCAATTCCTTGACAACTTCAGCTGCCGTGCGGTTTAGGAGCGCGATTCCTTCCCTCGTTAGTTTTCTGCCTTTTTTCCCATCCACTGCTACGAGTTCGGCCTTCTGAAGCTGTTGCAGCGGTTCCCTAATCGCGGAGCCTCCAGCCGGTACGTGATGAGCTGGCCGGTTTCCGTGACTCACGCGTCCTCCGTACTGGACTCGCAATCGGGACACCCCAACGGGGCCGCGAACATACATTTTTCGGAGAAGCGACGCGCACCTAAAGTACCACCAGTCCGGGTTCTGGGGCGGCCTCTCCTTGTGAGCCCCCGTCTTCGCGAATTCCGTCCAAGGTGGCGGAGTGATGTCGCTCACACTTTCTTTCAGATGCTTGGCTAGCTTGTTGATTAATTCCTCGGCGGGGACTTCGAAGGCTGTGGGCAATTTTCGTAGTGTCCTCAGTGGGTTCTAGATTTTCGTCGGGAAGGCGAGGGTGGCGTAATATAAGGCTTCATCGAAAAGTGCGTGACTATGCTGCTTTTCTATATGGATACCTTCGAAATGCGCCGCAGCCAAGACACGATATGACGATTCTTGAATTGGCAGGACGAAGCCTGATTCTCGCATTCTTTCCGGGAACCAGTGGCCGGCCGCAGTTCTTACAGAGATAATGTTTTTTTTCTCGTGGAATTCTGACTTTGGTCCGCTTGGAAATCTTCTTGGCGAGTCCAACATACCTCTTGGACAACTCAACATCTCGAGGAAGGACATCTTCGGCCTGATGGAGAAGGATTTCTATGCGTTCACGCGCCACTGAGGAAACCACTGATCGCATCTTTCCGTAGCTCCGTCTCATGGGCCTATTTCCAATGAACCTCATAACCTGGCTTAGGCAGGGTGTGATTGGTCTGCATTGGTCCTCTCACTAATTCTGGCAGAGTCATCGATAGAACTTGTGCCTAATGAACTGGTCCACCATCCTGCGATATTGAAATGGGCGCAAAAGAAGAGAAAGGATCCTCACACGCTCATTTTGGACCAGACCTATCATCACTCGGCGATTCTCCGGCTGGGGCCTCGCGGAATTGGGAGAGGTCGTCCAGACATCCCTCATCTCTCTCTGTTGCTTGCGCTAGGTTCACCACTCAGTCTGGCAGGGGGACTGAATTGCTTCGTGCACACAAGAGATAACGAAATTATCAAGGTCGATGCGAAGGCAAGGCTTCCTAGGAATACTGACCGCTTCACTTCGCTACTTGAACAGCTCTACCAAGAGAGAGTGGTTCCTCCAACAGGACGCCCGCTCCTGTCGATCAAACACAGGACGATTGGAGACCTAGTCGACGAAATATCAGGAGAAGCTATAGCGCTCACAACACAGGGGATTCCTAAGCGTATGGACGAAGTGGCCGTGAAGTTGACTGAAGATCGCAACCCGATATTAATGGTAGGAGGGTTTCCAAGAGGTCACTTTTCCGAAGAAGCGCTCTCCAAAGTCAAGGAATCCTACCGAATCCACGATCATGGATTAGAAGCGTGGACTGTTGTTGCGAGGGCGATCTACGATTATGAGAGAGCAATTGGGTTGGGCGAAACTCTTCCCAAAAACTAGCCTTATGTAGACCAGGTCAGAATTTCCTTTTCGAATGATCTAGATTAATGTCCTCGGACTTGGAACTTCAAAGACAAAAGCGAGTTCTTGAACTACGCCGGAGGATGTTACAGTCGCAGGCCAAATCAGCTGCAGCTCCAGAACCTAAGCCTGCAGAGTCTCCGCGGGACGCAGTTCGGAAAATTTTGGCTGGCAGGGGCGCAGAAGTAATGGAAACCGCGCGAAGATACTATCCTGCCGAGATTGAACGATTGGAGTCAAGCATAGCCGCCCTCGTCGCTCAAGGAAGACTGAAGGGTCCCATTTCGGGGGAAGAATTGTATGCTTTCCTCCGACGGCTTGGGCTCGTGTTCAGCATGGACGTAAAGATCAGAATTAAGGAGCATGGGGAGCTCAAGAGCATCGAGGAAAAGCTCCGAAAATCGTCCACTTAGCGTCCATCTCGCGAATCTTCACGGAATCTTCGTGGACAATCCACACGGACCGTAGTACTCTAGGAATGGTAAGGCGGGCACGGAAGACATTTTTTCGTTCTGCCTGTCATAAGAGCTGTTCACCTTTGGCTGCTACTGCAGGTGCCTTCAACGTTCCTTTGAAGTGTACTCCGGAAGAGACTAAACATTTTGTTGAACCAGCTATGAAGGAAGCTGAGAGTTCCAACTTCGCAGGCGCGTTGGAAGTGGTTAATGACGGATTGAATGCTCATCCAGCGTCTGAGGGGCTTCTGTTTCTTCGATCTTACTTTTGCTATAAGATTGCGGATAGTATTAGCAGTGAGCTGAGCTCGTTGCCGCAGCCGATTCAGCCTTTGGGGGAGGGTGTGTTGATGGTTGATGGTGCGATGACGAAACAGATGTTGGAGCGGTTCCAGGAGATTGTTAAGGTTCTTGGGGATGCTGAGGAGGCGATCAATGAGATATTGCAGGTGAATCCGCGTAACAACGAGGTTACTGCGTTTAGAGCTTACATTGATAGCAAGCTGCAGAAGCTGGGGCAAGAGTCCGAGAATATGCGGATGACTTTCACAAATACCCCTAATATTGCTGGAAATTTCTGCGTAGGATGTAGGAAGAATATTTCCTTTGACACGCAGACAGTGGTCTTTCGGAAGACCTCATCTACGCAACTAGAAGTTTGGCATCTTCCCTGCTTCAAGCAGGTTGGCAACAAGAACTAGACTAGCTTGGTTATTACTGTGGGCAACGGACCGTGAGCGGATTCTACTACTAGCTTGGTTCCTTCCTTGGCAAAGTCTCTCTGCGCGTAGCCTAAACCTACGACGGCTTTCAGTCCAGGCGAGAATGCAGCGCTAGTGACGTATCCTGCTTCTTTGCCATTGCCCTGAAATTTCGACTTTGGACTTGGCGCGTGATCGGAGTCGGTGTGAAACTGGACAAGGTTCTTGTTTACTCGACCGATATGAGTAGCTCGGGCCACGACCTCCTGACCGAGATAGCATCCTTTGGTGAAGCTGATGGCGTCCTTGTACCCAGCTTCTAGGATTATCGTGTTCTCGTCTACGTCGACCCCGTACCTAGGATATGCTGCTTCAAGCCTGAGAATCTCAAGAGCATCCTGCCCGACCGGGGTGACTCCTTTGAGGAGGAAGCCTTGCCAAACTGCTTCAGCCTCGTCATTTGGAATAATCACATCGTAACCAGATTGATTGGTCCAGTCACGCGCGACGATCTGTGTAGGCCCTATCATCTTATGCTGCAATGGTTTCATGTCTGCAAATGTTAGGCCGAACAGCTCCTTCGCGGTCTCAGCAGCTTGCGGCCCCTGCAGTGTTAGGTGAACAAATTCAGAGGTGATGTCTTTGACTTGCACGTCTTCCGTGATGATGAAGCGGTCGAGGATGTCTTTCACAGTGGCTCCTAGAACATCACCGGTGTCAATGAGAAGATCATCCTCTCTCGCATAGAGATAGAGGTCCGCCAGGACTCTGGCTTTTGTGTTGAGGAGCACTGAGCGGACTCCTGAACCCTCGCTCAGCTTCAAGACCTCGTTGGTGACGAGTCCGTTGAGGAATGGCAGCCTGTCTTTACCGGTCATTCGTAGTAGACCGAGGTGTGAAATGTCAGCTAGCCCTGCGTGGTTTCGAACGGCCCAGTACTCTTCAGCCGGACTGGAATAGGAGAGGGGAATCCGGCCTTGTCCCATGTGGGCACCCATCTTCTCATGATGCAGAACCAGAGGATTCGACATGCCCAGCTTACATGGGTCCAGTCGCGGGTAATAGGATTGAGCCTGTGTCGTACGTCGCTGGATTGGGCTCACGACACTTATTTCGTTGGTGGTGCGGCCGCCGGGATTTGAATTCCCGAACCGCTGTTCAAGGCGGTTTCCCGGGTCGTCAGCGTTCTGCTAAGCCTAGGATTGGCAGGCTGATATCATAGACCAGGCTAGACCACGGCCGCACAAAACGAACTCCAACGGGCCTCGGTCATTTAAAGGCTGGCGAATCTCACCGTTAAGCAATCGTCCTGAATCGAGCAGCTATTGATCGATCGAACAAGACTCCATTGTCTTAAATAGAAAAACCGGATGATTCGCGAACTCGAAGCGGCAACCCCTTGAGCATCCCGATTGAGAACCTCCGACGCGACCTTAGGACGCGACTAGAAAGCGACAAACAAATGTCGGGTGCCTGGGCCATAGTTCCACTTCTGCCGGTTATAGTGGGAGTGGTCGTGTTTGTCGTAGTACTCACAGCCGTCATCTCAGCCATCAATTCAATAGGACCCCCTGGCACGACGACCACAGGAAGTCCAGCCTTGGGAGCCGCTTTGGCTGGATCAATATTTCTCCTTTATTTTCTCTATTTCGTGGTTTTAGTTCTGGTCAGTGTATTGATCTTCAAGCTAGTGAGTCGCCGTAACACTCACTTCAACCGGCAGATTCTCTTGCAGGAGGACATCATCACTATGGCAAAGGAGATAGCGGCAAAGAAGGGCGTTGATGTCTCGATTCTGCTTAACAACATGGAAAGGAATGTGAGGGAAGCGCGGCTTGAAGAGGGTGAGAAAAACGCTACCCTGTATGCTCTACTCTATGGCTTCGTGTGGATCTACACGGCCTACTTTCTCATGAAGGATTTTTTCAAGCATGAGAGAAGAGAGGACCTGTTCATCAATGACATGCTTAGGGCCTTTAATGCGGTAGGTGTGCCGATAAACTTCCCCTACCGAAATCCGCCGATACCGGACAGAAGTTTTGCTCTCTACTTTGTCCTTACACTGATAACTGGGAGCATTTTCGGGGTGTACTGGGTCTATGTGCTAGTAACTGATCCCAACAATCACTTCAGACAACAGATGCTCATGGAAGACACCATCATGGCCCAGCTCTCCTCGACCTCTCCACTTGCTTCACCCATTCCCTCAGCGCCGCCCAACTAAGCTGAACCAGTCAAGCTGGCGTTCGCGAGTGACCTTCTCCGATCCTCCTAGTCGCGAGATAAGTCTCTCGATGTTGGCTCAGATGCGCGCGAGAACTGACTTTTCTGTTCCAGCGTCATATTTGCTGCTGCCCCTCGCAAGCTATCTCTCGTGGGCGCTCTTTATGGTAGCATGGTGGGGCGCGGGCGCGGGGTTAGGAACGGGTGACCTAACGCTTGCGGTTAGTGAGCTTGGGATCGTGGGGTTGGTAGCGTCGGCCGCCGCGTCTTACGTTGTCTATTTGGTTATGAGTAGGGCGAATAATCACTCCAGTAGAACGAGAGCCCTTCTATGGAAGGCAGTCGGCGAGCTTCAGTCGAGGACTGGAGCGACCGGTCAGGAAGCCATGCTGCCCCTGAGTTCCGCTGAAGAGGGCCTCTATAGGCTGTCGCGAGGAGAGCATGAAAGGAGCGCGGTGCTGTGGGCTCTCCTTGCCTCGATCCCTGTTGTCGGCTGGATTTTTCTTGTAACTGCCCTATGGTTCCTCTCACGAGAGCTAGCGAAACACGCTCGCTTGGAAGAACTGGTCCTAGAGGACGTCGACAGGACCCTAAAGGCGACCGGATTGCAGGGCGCTTCCGTAAGAGGCGCGCCAGTGGCCTCACGCGACATCTTGGGCGTGTCAGTGGCGATCGTGTCGACGATCGAACTATTGTCGTCATTCCTTCTTGGACCTGCTGGCGGTCTAGTGCTAATCTATCTAACCGTGGGGGCGTTTTCCCTGGTCTGGCTCGACTTAGCCATCAGAGATCCAACAGTGCACTTCTCCTTCCATTCTCAGTTCGAACCCGATATTCTTCGATCTTTGCCTGACACATTTGCTGGCATCAGCAATGTTGGAGCTGGGTGAATTGGCGAGAAACGCTCTTCTCGGTTTGAAGAGAATATTCTTCGATAGGATCTTTGAGAGATCCTTCTGGACCTGGAGAAAGCATCCTGCAATCATTATTCCAACGATGTTGGGATCAGCGTTGCAGGTTATCCTGCAATCTATTGTGACGCTCGTGGTAATGACTCTCTTGACGAGCTGGGCTCTATCAGGCACGCTTTCAAGGGTTCTGGTGACATACGGCAACTCTGGGTTGCTTGGGGTGTTTCAAGACCCCGCGGTTTCCTTGACGATTGTACCGGTGTTCGTGGTCATGCTGGTAGCTCTAGTTCTCATCGCTATCGTCGGAGCCGGCTATGTCTATTCTTCTGAGTACGGTATCTATGTGGAGGCGTGGAGCAAGGACAGTGTCCCGGTTAAGTCGGTCCTGGAAAATGGTTCTCGGAGATGGAGAGCGATGGCATGGACTTTGTTTCTCTCGAATCTGATTACTTGGGGTCCGGCGGTGATAGGTTACGCGTTGATAATTGCATCCGCGGCAAGCGTCAACAGCGCGACTGGAGTGATTGCTTTGTTAACCGCTCTTAGCGTGTTTCAACCGCTTCTCTTTGCCTCATTGATACTATCGGTGTTCACCGTATACTCGTATCCTGTGGTGGTCGTCGATGGGGTCTCCGGTTTGAGAGCTATTCGCCAGAGCTTCAGAGTAGCATCCCACAATCTCGGAATCACGCTAACCTACTCGCTTGTCCGGATAATATTCCAGGGATTACTCCTTCTCGTCGTCTTCTTCGCCGGAACGATCGGTCTGCCGCTGACGTCGCTTATTACAGTGATCCTGAGCTTTTTGCTGACGCCGATTCTTCACCTTACCAAGACGATGATCTACTACTATGCTGGACCCTCTGTTCCCGAGATGCCATTCGAGCTATCTAGTCCGATATGGCCGGATGTTCTCCGGCGGTTGCCGCGGGCAGCTTGGGTAAAGATCAAGACTGGACTTGCAGAAGGATTCAGATTCGTCACAGGACCGAGGAATCTTCCTTTTCACATTCTCTCAACGCTCGCGTTCGCGCTTGGAATCTACTCGGGGTACTATGTATCCGTCAATGGTGTCGCAGGGTTCTTTCTGAGCTCAGGCTACCAGCCAGGTCACGGGAATAGTCTTCTTGCGAATCTGCCGGTTCCCGCGCTTCCTGTTCTTGGCATCGATATTTTCCTCAACAACTGGCTCGTGTCCATAGCGACGGCGCTGTCCGGGTTGGGGTTTGGTGCTCCGAGCTTTGTCACGATAATGTTCAACGGGTTCATTCTTGGGGTGCTGTTGGCACCGCAGTTGTCGCCTAGCCTAACGATGTTTCTCGCGGCGATCTTGCCGCACGGGATTATTGAGATTCCCTCGTTTGTCTTGTCGGGATCGGTTGGGATTCGGCTGGGTTATGCGGCTTGGAAGGCAAGGTTCCGGCGCGGGCCGGAGAATAGCGAGTATCTCTCAAAGACTCTGAGGTTGGCTGTGTACGTTGTCGTCGGGCTCGCGCCTCTCTTCTTCATTGCGGGCCTGATAGAAGCCGACATTACTCCGTTCATTATGCGGATGTTCGGCTGGATCTTCTGAAGGTCCATGTAGGTCTGACCGGATTTTGCAGGTCTTCTACATCGATGGGCAGAGTCAGGGAAACGAGCAGAATAGCCTACCTCGAAAGGCGAAAATTGCAATTGCCTACGCGGAGTCCTATCCGGTTGATCCTGGAAAATTCAGAATCTACTGGCAGCCTATAGGAGACAGGACTAACAACGAGGCGGAGTATTACGCGTTGCTCAAGGCGCTGGAGCTGATCGCGGAGAAGGTTGAGGGAAAGGTTCCCGGTAGCATCGGTGGGGCGCTTGTTCGTTCGGACTCAAAGCTTGTAGTAAACCAGGTCAATGGAGAGTGGCGGGTTGAAGACGAGAGGCTCTTGGAGCTGAGCAGCCAAGCGAGGGCAGTGATCGAGAAGCTGGGATCTATCCGATTGGAGTGGGTTCCACGAGAAGAGAACTATGCTGGTCTCTGGCTGGAAGGGAAGCTGAGACCCTTCAGTGTCGAGCGATTACGCGAGCAACCAGCCAAACCTTCAGGTCTTTCGTGACCTGTCCGAGGTCCCAATTGCGCCTCGAAAAAAGGGTTCTATGACTATGATGGTCTGGGGAACACCATTCTGATATCGCCGGTTGGATTAGTCCTCATGTGAGGGGAGCGCGACCGGGTCTGTCGAGCTGTTTTCTTGGCTCTTAGATTGATCTTGGAGGACCGTGAGTAAGGATGGACAAGTTTTCCACTATTCGGAGCATCAAGCTGTCTTACAAGATTGACCAGGTCGAGAACGGATGGACAGTAACGACTATGGATGGGACTGTTTTCGTGTTTCCGGACGCGAGGGAGATGGCGGAGTGGTTCTGTATGGTTGTCGGTGTTCCCTTTCTGTACAGAAAGGCGGAACTGGATCCCTTGGAAGAAGAGATCCGAAAGCTTACGAAGGCTACTGCTAGCCTCCTGGCCTGATTCTTTCAGGTCTTCTGGTTTGGTACTGGAAAACAGATATTGACCATTGTCATTGAGATTGCAGGAAGGTCGTAGTCTTGGCGAATGTTCCTCCTGATATTGTCAGGGTTCTCGGTCCCGGTGAGCAAGTTGAACTGTACATTCAACAGAAGATCTATCATCCAAAGATCAATATCGACTCTGTTGTCTTGACAACTCAGCGGATTATTCTGCGTCATCCACATGAGCTGGGTTTGAAGAAGGATTTTACCGATTTTAACTATACTGATGTTGCGAACGCGATTCTTGACAAGGGAATTCTTCGATCAACGGTGAAGATTACTTTGAGGTTTGGCGGTGACCCGTTGAGTCTCAACGATCTCCCGAACAGCGATGCGGAGAAAGCTTACGGGATTATCAGATCGAATATTTCACGGTTTCAGACACCCTTCTCAACAGGCTACGCGGGAATGACGCCGACGATGCCTGTGGCTGCCATGATCCAGCAGCAGCCTCCTCAGATACAGGGAATCGTCTGCGGAAAGTGTGGGGCGCGTAGTGCGGCTGGGACTAGGTTCTGCGGATCCTGCGGCAAACCGTTCTAGACAATCTTCTAACTCTGCTTCGGTCTTCCGTAGTCTTTCGGACGGGACTGGTCGGCCCACTCGATTACTCGGAGTATTCTGGCGAGAAGTGCTTGTTCCTCCACGTCAGATGACAATAGTATTCTCCAGTGAACCCTCTCTTTTTCATAGCAGAGTCCGCAGAGATAGAGGTTGGAGTCGTGGGCTTTGACGACGTCTTGGAGGTCTCTTAGACACTCGGCGCAGAGCATGCCTAGTTATGGCTGGGCTGCGGGATAAGTATGGTAGAGACCCGAGAAAGAGATCCTGATTGTTTTAGGGAGCGTTGGTTGGGTCCCAGGAGTTTCGAAAGTTCTCGTTTAGCGAGTCGAGTATTCGCATGTCTTCTGCGGTGAGGATGTAGTCGAATACCTTGCTGTTCTCCTTGATCCTCTCTTCCCTGACCGATTTTGGTATGGTTACGAGGTTGTGTTGGAGGCTCCAGCGTATCAACACTTGTGCAGGGGTCTTGCTGTGACTCTTTGCGATCTGTTGGATCTTTGGATGGTTGAGCTTCGCGCCCTGTGTCAGTGGACTGTAGGCTTCGAGCTGGATCTTGTTCTTCTCGCAGTGGTCTAAAAGTTGTTTCTGGTAGAGGAAGGGGCTGAACTCCACCTGGTTCACCATCGGAACGACATCCGTGTCTTCCAGTAGATCGGTTAGATGGTTGATCGTGTAGTTGCTGACACCGATACTGCGGCACTTTCCATCCTTCAATAACTGTACCAGTGCTTCCCAGCTCTCGTTTCTGGTCTCAGGGACGGGCCAGTGGATTAGGTAGAGGTCGAGATATTTCAGTCCGAGTCTTTTCAGGCTCTCGTCGCAGGCTCGGAGTGCGTTTTCGTATCCGTGGTCGCTGTTCCAGAGCTTTGTGGTGATGAACACGTCTTCGCGTTTGATACCGGTCTTGCGGAGGGCGGTGCCGACGTCGGATTCGTTGTTGTAGATTCGTGCGGTGTCGATGTGGCGATATCCTATTTTGAGTGCGTATTCGACAGCGTTCTGGGTTATTGGGCCTGGAGGCGACTGGTATACTCCGAGGCCGAGGCGCGGAATCATGACCCCGTTGTTGAGCTTGGCGAACGGCTCGATTGTAGCTTGCACCGTGCCCATGGGCATGTCTGGGTTCCACTTCAATTTTTTCCCTGAAGATCGCCTATGAAGCCTTCCCGGAGAAACCACTCTCGCGTCGCGAGGAGAAATCACAAAGTGGATCAATTTTTTCCAGAACTGCCTCCTGTCTGAACCCGATTTGCGCTTGTTTCCTTGAGACAGGCGAGTTATCGACTTGTCCGGGCTTTTTCGATCCCCGTGCTTTCCTAGGGATCAACGTGGAAAGTCCGGTTCTAGAAATCACGGGCTCGGAATCGGGATCAGGGCTGAAAATGGGCTTGTCTAGGATTCTAGGCTTTGCGGGGAATGAATCTCGCCATGTCAACAGCCGATGCGCCTTTCCCGCTGCAGACGTCTTTGTGAATTTTCTCATAGAAGAAGCGGTCATAAGTTCCCCCGCACTTTTCACAGGTCACCTTTCGAGACTGGTGAGTGGACTTGAACGGGGACTTCTTCATAGGAGCATTGCCCATCAGCGATCACCGTACTTATCGACAATGTCTCCTCTAAAATCTTCGTCTAGCCACTCTCTCGATCGCCCAGAGGTGCAAGATGGATGCCATGATTGAACCGTGATAACCACGTTTCCTGTTTTCTGTCCCGATTCAACATACCGGTTGGCTTCTGCCACTTGTTCCAGCGGATAGCGTCTGTCTATTACCGACTTTATCTTTCCAGCCTCAATGAGCTCTTTGAGAAAGACTAGATCCTCAGTCTTATACGATATCATTCCGCCTGTTACTTTCTTGCTGGTTCTGATCGAGGTCCACATGCCGCGAAGCTGCTGTGACAGGCCAGGGTTACCCAAGAGAAGGAATCCTTTCTTGTTCAGGGACCTGATGCACGCTGAGAACGAACTCTTGCCCACCACATCAAGAATAACATCGTATTTCTCCCCGTTCTTGGAAAAATCTTCTCGCGTGTAATCAATAACGTGATCCGCACCGATCGTGCGCAACATGTCTAGTTTCCTCGCGCTGTCCACGCAGGTTACTTCTGCTCCGAAGGACTTTGCAAGCTGCACTGCAATAGTGCCTACTGTTCCCCCTGCACCGATGACCAGGACCTTTTGCCCCCTCTGAATGTCCGCTTTTCTGAAGAGATGCAACGCGTGAAGTCCCCCGACCGGAACAACTGCGGCTTCCTCGTAGGTCATGTTGGATGGTTTCATCGCGATCAGCCCCTTTTCAGGAAGACAGCAGTACTCGGCCCAAGCGCTGAGACCAAGACCGGTCGCGGCGAATACCTGGTCATCTTTCTTGTAGGATCTTACAGCGTTGCCAACCGATTCGATTACCCCGGCGAGCTCTTGCCCGGGTATTTTCTTTCTCGGCCGTCTGATCCCGAATCCTACGCGGAAGAGGAGCCGCCACGCTAGGGGAAGCTTGAGACTTCGGAACTCACAATCTCCTGTTGTTACGCTTGCCGCGTGTACTCTTATCAGCACTTCATTGTCCTTGGGAGCAGGCTTCTCGACATCTTTGAGCTGGAGGACGTCGGGTGGTCCGTATTTTGGGAGGACGATTGCCTTCATGGCGTGTCCAGCTTCTCCTTCGCGGGGCCCATTCTTTGCCTGGTTCTTTCCCTTTACGCTTGCTTGGGGGATGAACGAGGGGTAGTCGGGGCGCGAGACTTGGGTAGGCCCGGGGGGGCCTGGAAAATTCACGGTTACCGTTTTTGGGGAGCTGTTTTCAGGATTCGATTTTTCGGCACCGTTTTTGAGTACCCGTTTTCCACAGCTGTTTCAGGAACCGTTTTTCAAAAACCTGTTTTCGAGACCCGTTTTCAAAAGTCGTGTTCAGGAACCGATTTTTCGAACCCCGTTGTTACCATGCGTTCAAGGACTGGGAATTAATGTTAGGGCTGATTGTGAACCACCGGTCTTCCCGGCGGGGAAACAATGCGGCTCCGAAAGCGTTTTTTTAGGATCGAATCCTCCCCGCTTAACAAAGTCCGCCTGAGTGATGAATAGTGCCCTTGAAAGGAGAAATTCTCTTTGTCTGTGTGGAGAACGCTGGACGCAGTCAAATGGCCCAGGCGTTTGCTGAGAAACATGGGCTGAAGGCTTCGAGCGCCGGCACAGTTCCCTCCAGCCGTGTCAATCCCGTTGTGGTCGAGGCGATGAGAGAGCGGGGAATAGACTTGTCCAAGAGAACACCGAAAGTATTGACAGCCGACATGATCAAGAATGCGCGTCTAGTCGTAACCATGGGCTGCTCGGTCGAGGAGGCGTGTCCCAGGCCGATGCTGGCGGCAATGCAGAAGAAGCTGGTTGACTGGCACTTGGACGATCCGAAAGGCAGACCGATTGAAGAGGTTCGGAGGATCCGGGACGATATTGAAAAGAGAGTGAGAAAGATTGCAGAAGAAGAGTGACCTTCGAGAAGACCGGAGCAACCGAGACTGTCAACTGTAGATTTTTCAAAGACCTGTTGAACAATAGAGAAGGAAAGTATGAGTTCCGTTTCTCAGATCCGGATAAGGGCGCGGCTGGCCAAGCCCCCGGAATATGTGCTAGTTAAGTTTCCGCGTTATGAGCGAGAGTTCTTTCTCGGTTATGCCAATTTTATCCTCGGACTAATCCTCTCCCCCGACATCAGAGAACTGTTGAGTAATCTAGTTGCTTCGGAGGGAATTCGTTCAGATCGATCTATTGACCTCCGTGTAATGATCTTTCCAGCGAAACAGTTGAGACGACAACCCTCGAGAATACTATATGGAAGCTACAGTCACTCTCTCGCCCAGATCAGCCTCTACCCGCTGAGAATTAGCAAAGACAGGATCCGAAGAGAGGGTACCGCAATGTTCGCGACTCATCTTAACCATCTTTCCATTGCGCAGAGGAAGCTTATCGGCGAGATCTCCACCGCGGCAATCTCCACGCTGATCCACGAGGTGTTGCATGTGAAGTTCCAGCAGAGAAGCCTTGCCCGTTATGTCGAGGAGGGAATGGTCCAGAGGTTGGAAAAAACGTACATGAAACAGTGGGCCGACAAAGTCGATGGGGTCCTAAGATCACAATTCTCGTCAGTCATCGAGAACGTTCTGTGGGAAAAGAGCTCCAGGACGGTCAAGCATAAGTTGACACGCCTCAGGAGTCGTGAATATGCTTCAAGAAATGACTGACGAGAGAGCAAGAAACCTGCTCGAACGTTCTCGGGTGCTGCACTGGGACTTCCCTTCTTCCCAGGGCACTCCAATTGTCAAGGGCCAGGCCACGAGCAAGCTGGTTGAGCAAGCGGCTCAGGAGCGAGAATCCTATGCGAACGCAGCCCGTGTTCTATTAGAGAGCGAACACGAAGAGGACGCGATTGAGATTGCTGCCAACGCATGGCGGCTCTGGGCAGTTGCCCGAGACCTCGCCGGTGGACGGGTGTTTCTCGCGGCCGTGCTAGACAAGGGTGAGAAGAAACCATCGCGAGCCAGACCACTCGCACTGTACGGTGATGCTTTGTTTGCGTTCAGGCAGGGGAAGATCGAGGAATCTCGGCAAAGGAGCCAGGCAGCACTCGACGGAGCACTCGCGGCAAATGATCGAGAAGCGTTGACACTCGCATACCTTGCGCTCAGCCGGATAGCGTTCGAGGACGGCGACTATCCAAAATCACTCAACCTGGCTGTCAAATCTAGAGAATTCGCTCATGACCTTGATCCCTCGATGGGGCAGGCCCCGCTATTCCTCCACGCCTCAGCGACCCGGCTCACCGGTGACTACGATAAGGCGGCGGCACTTTTTGAGCAGAGCCTCGCTCTCAACCGGAAGATCGGAGACCAAGGAATGGTGGCTGCGGAGCTACAAAACCTAGGTTTTGTCGAGATCCACCGAGGAAACACCGACGCGGCTGAACGCTACTTTACCGAAGGCGAGAAAATTGTACCGGCAAGTGATCCATACAGCACCGCGATGGCTGTTATCAACAAGGCTGCCATTGCATTCCTCCGCGGGAACAAGGGCGAGTCGCGCACTTTCCTGCAACGTGCTCAATCACTGCTCAAAGAGGCCGGGATCGACCCCGGGGCTGATGACCAGTTTGAGATCGACTGGCTTCACGGGCAATTGACAAAAAATGTCTGAGAACGGGAGAGGACGAGCCGAACAGTTTCAGCGGCCCCGTCCGCGGATCCAGTCGCTATCAGATCTGATATTCGGGCTCGCCTTATCGATCGGCGCGCTCAACCTCATCGCGAGCAAGCCGCCTGATACAGCCGCGTTGCTCGGGAATATCGCGAGCTTCGGCTTCAGCTTTCTAGTCCTGATCCTCGTCTGGTTCCGCTACACGGAAATAATGTCAGTCCTTCCCGTTGAGACAACTAGAACCCGCGCGCTCAACACGATAATGCTCTTCCTCGTTGCTATCGAGCCTTACCTGTTCAACCAGCTCTCGTTCGGCTTGAACACAGTTGCCTCTTCGACTCTTTCCCAGAATGATGCATCCGCCGTCTACGCTCTCGACATAGGGGCGATCTGGGCGATCCTCGCATCTTTCTCACATATCCTGTCCAGCGAGGAGAGAAATCTGGTCGCGCCTGATCTGTTGAGGAAATACAGGCTGTTTAGGAACCTCGAGTTAATCGTCGGAGGACTCTTTTTCGTATCTATTCTCCCACCGTTTTGGACCTATGCAATAGGCGGCACAAATCTCAGGTATGTTCTGTGGCTTCTATCGTTCTTCGTTCGACGCGGCGGAAACCTGTACTCCCGAGCGGCTCTAAAACAGCGACACTAGCGACTCGGCTTCCGATGAAAGAACTGTCTGTACGGAAGAAAAAGCGCGAGAAGCGACGCGAGAGTGAATGCCGTAGCGAGATAGATCACCAACGTGGACCCTGTGAGAGCGTAGACATTGAGCTGTGCAGCAAGTATACCGATCGGCATGGACCATGAGACATACCACGCCCACTTTTCGCCCTTCTTGTAGCCCGTCATGGAAACGACCATTCCGAATATTGCGAGACCAACGCCGGAAATACCGTCATCGATCAAAGTGGAAGCGAGAAAGCTTGCGAACTTAGGATTCGAGGACACTAGCTGACTCCAAGTCAGACCCGTGACAGATTGCAGCGGAGTTTGTGCGCCAGGAAGACATCCGAGGCATAGATCCTGCAGGCTGGGAAAAAAGTCGCGCGCGGACAGGACTAGGTGTAGTGCCCACAAGATGAAAAGAGTAATCCATCCATACTTCTCGTATAGTTTGACCGATGGAGCAGATGCCATGTTGATTTTTGAGCAGGTCACCTTCGCTTGAGCCTCTCTGCAGTCCGTGATCTAACCCCGCATTGCTAAAATAGGAACTTCGCGCGAGAGTGCGTCATGGTCTTAGTTGTGTCGAACAGGATACCGGTTGCGAAGGGTTGGGAGGAAGATTTTGAGCGCCGTTGGAAGCAGAGGAAGTGGTCGATCGCACAGTCGCCGGGGTTCATCAGAACAGAGGTCTTACGACCGATGAAGGGAGACCACTACGTTGTGATGACCTATTGGAAATCGAAGGAGGATTTTGAGCGGTGGACTGAGAGTCAGGCGTTCATGGATGCTCATGCGAACACGCCTCCGAAAGAGGCGTTCACGGGTCCGAGCAAGCTCGAGGTCCACGAGATTATCGCTGAAAGCCCGCCTGCTGCCAACTCTACCTGACGACTGATAGAGTGGGTTTCGTTTGGGCAGCACCACTCTAGGGCCCGTCACTCTAGAGGGGAGATTCGTTAGGCTAGAGCCGCTTCGAGAGAATCATTCCTCGGCCTTGACGGAGGTTGCGCGTAAGATGGATTGGGGGTGGATGCTCGCACCACTACGGTCGAGGGAGGATGTGGATCGGCGGATCGCCGATGGATTGAAGGCTGAAGCGAGGAATGAAGAGTACGTGTTCGCTGTAATTCTCAAGCGCGATGGCATCGTGGTTGGAAGTACGTCCTTTTTCGGGATAGTCCCTAGGCACAAGAGTGCGGAGATCGGTTACACATGGTACTCGCCTGATGTCTGGGGCACGGCTGTGAATCCCGAGTGCAAATTCCTGCTCTTGAAACACGCGTTCGAGGATTGGGATGCGGTGCGTGTACAGCTGAGGACGGATGCTAACAATGCTCATTCGCAACGGGCAATCTTGAAGATTGGAGCAAAGTTCGAGGGAAAGCTGAGGAATCAGGGCATAAGACCAGATGGCTCTATCCGCGATTCAATGCTATACTCGATAATACCTAACGAGTGGCCAACAGTCAAGAAGGGACTCGAAGCAAGAATAGAGAGCTTCACTAGAGCATAACGTCAATGAACTGATTTGTGAAGGCATCGCCAAACCTTTTTCTTACCGTAATTCAACACCGCCCTCAGTGAAGTGATTACACGCTGAAAGCAGCTGAGAAATCGGACACTTGGTGGGAGAGAGCTAACAAGAAGCTCGCCGAGTCTACACTCAAGACTCGATTCGTTCTGAACAGCGAGGGAAAAGTTGCGCTCGTCCCTTCGACTCTTCCAGAGGACTACGAGGAGACGCGATTGCTCTTCGAAATAGTGGATGATGTTTTTGCGATGATCGAAGAGGAAAGAGAAGAAGCAGAACTAGACGAGCCCGACAACTAGGTCACAGCCAAAAATTTCTCGCTCTCCCCCGAGAGGAAAGTATGCCTCGAGCATTTATCCGTACGAGATAGAAAATTCAATCCAAGGGTTTCCACAGAAAGGTTTCTTTCCGAGAAGCCCTTTCCGCATTGTCTAAATATACGAATCGATAACCTGTATCAGAACTCGCATGCACAGCTCCAATGGGCTCAAGGTCGTCTTCTGCTTCATACTCGCCGTGCTGGTTGTTTCTCCTTCGACCCTTTCCGCCCATGCCGTCCCGCTTTACGCTCCTAATGTCATGGCTGGTGAGTTTGCTCAGTACAAGGTTCTCAAGAACACATGCCAATCCTCAATCCCACAAGTTTGCCAAGCGTTGAAGATCAGCCTGAACGATACGAACTACGCGGCGATCCAGGTAGACAGAGTATCCGGATCAACCATCACCCTGGGTCTCATCTCGACATACAAGAACGGAACAGGTGCCCAAGAGGGAGCACTCGTAGATGTCGCGACGGGATCATCTAACATCACGGCTTTCTCTTCTCTCTCGGGCGATTATTTCGTGCTCGCTGGTAACCTCGCAGCCGGGGACACACTCTGGAACACCGCCTCAGCTCCGACTTTCAACACCACCAGCAGCAGGATGATCGTTGGAATGACTAGGTCTGTCAACTTCCTGAATATCACAAGTTCCGGCGTTTCCATGGGAACGGCCTACACGGAATCCGCGGGTTTTACCTATGATCAATCTTCAGGTTTTCTCATCGAGATAGACTTCTCGATTAAGATCGATCTTGCGGCGACCGAGTTGGATTTTGCCTTGGGTATGGTTGACAACAATATTTGGGGGACGGACCATCTCCCCGATTTCGGCTTAAGTGCCAATCCCGCTACTGTAAACATTATTGGAAGCGCAACGGGAACTACCACGATAACTCTCACACGTTCGCACGGTTTCTCAGCGACTACAAGCCTCACGGCTAATCCGTCGTCTTCACACGTCAGTTGCTTGCTCTCTTCGAGTAGTCTAGCAATGGGCGGCCCAGACACATCGACCCTATCCTGCACAGGCTCGCCTGGAACATACACGGTCACCGTCAATGGGAACGCGGGATTCTCCGTCCACAGCTTATCAATCCCCGTTAGCATAGCTACCGGTCCGGACTTCACTATCACGAACACTGGACCGGTCGGCTTTAAGACCGGAACTTCAGGAGCGGTGACAATCACGATCACCGCCCAGAACGGTTACAGCGCTACGACAACCCTCGAAGTTACAAGCACACCGTCAGGGCTCACTTGCAATCTAAACACCAATAGTGTCTCCGGATATGGATCTGTGACCTTAACTTGTTCTGGCCAGCCGGGAAGCTATACCGTGATGGTCAAGGCGACGGGCGGCGGCACAACGCACTCCACACAGACAATAATGACTGTAGGCACTTCTCCAATTCCAAGTCAGCCTGCCACGAGTCTACCGATGCCTGTGGTCTATGGAGGAATAGGGGTTGCCGCGGTCGTTGCAGCGCTAGTGGGCTTTCTGCTCTTCAGCCGAAAACCAAGCGAGGCTATCGTCGCCCATGGTGAAGGGTCAACCCCGGCGTCCCAAGCGTAGAAGTCGCCCTCCCTCCTCTCGGAAATTGCTGTACACGGGGCTGGTAAAGCGAAACGGCAACTAAGGTCACATCTGATTAAAGACCCAGCGAGACAACGCTGCCAAAGAGCGAAAGGTCTTGGCTGCTACTGGACGCTTTGGCTGGTTCCTGATCGGGGTAATAATTGGGGCGATAATTCTGGAAATCTTCAACGCGACTGTTAGATTTGTTCCTCGCTGGCTCGGCGCTGCAACAGCGATTATTGGATTCCTGATCCATCTCGTCGCTTGGTTCGGCCTAATGCTCGCAGTAGTAGGAACCCTCGGATCACGAGTCATAAGAAAAGATCAGATGAATTACGCCCTCATCGGCTTCGGGGCCATCATTGTGACACTTGAACTATGGCTATCTATAGCATTCGGGTAACCGGGATTCGAACTGGTCCTATCGGACTGGTTAGAGATCTCTACACTCCAGGGACGGTTTCTCAGTCCGGTCTCTGTTGTCCGACGTGCGTGTCCAGGAATCTTGCGGCTCTCCTGATCGAATCTATCTCATTCTCTCGACGCACGAATCCGTGGCCTTCGTTTTCGTAGATCTTGACCTCAACTGTTACCCCGTTCTTCCGTGCTGCCTCGGCCATCTGCTGTGTTTCTTCCACGGGGCATCGGATGTCGTGTTGGCCGGCGAGCAGGAGCAGGGGTGCGCGAATTTGATCTGCAAAGAATATTGGCGAGCGGTCACGCCAGAGCTCGCGATCGGTGATTGGATTACCCATCAACCATTCGTCGTTCTTCTGCAGAACAGGATCCTCGTTCTCGTGAGCTGTGAACCAGTTGGCGAGCGGGACGATGCTGACTCCAGCTGCCCATATCTCAGGGGTCTTGGTCAACGCCATCAGAGCGAGGTAGCCTCCCCATGAACCGCCCATTATCGCGATTCTCTTTGGATCTACGTAGCCTGTTGTCTTGAGATAGTCGACTGCGGAGACGAGGTCGTTGAGATCTCCTCTGCCAGCGTCTTTGCGGAGGGATTCCATGTATTCGCGTCCGTAGCCTGTTGATCCGCGATAGTTTGGCGCGATGACGATGTATCCGTGGCTTGTGAGGTATTGGATGTTGGGGTACCAGCTGTTGACGTGTTGCCATTGGGGTCCGCCGTGGGGATAGACGATGGCTGGGTGTGATCGGTCGGGTTTGATGTTGGCGGGAATGTAGAGGAAGCTGGAGATAGGGGTCTGGTCCTGAGCGGGATAAACGATCAGGTGTGGTTGGACGAAGTTGTCCTGGTTCAATCCGCCAACAAGCGAGTAGGTGATCTGTCTGAGGGATCGGGCTTTGAGATCATAGACCCAGATATCATGGGGGCTATCACCTAATGCGTGTAATATCGCGAGCTGTTTGCCGTCTGGACTGAATTTGGCGGCGCGTATGACTCCGTGGCCAGGCGGTATCTCTTCCTGCTCCCCTTTCAGATCTCGGATGTATAGATGGAGATTGCCTGCCTGGTTGACGATGTAGGCGTACTTGTCCTCTGTCGGGCTGACGTCGACGAGAGAGCTGTCCCAGTCTTGGAGGGTGAGCCACTGGAATTCGCTGTTCTCTTTGAGATCGAGGAGGGCGACAGCGTCCATTCCTTTCTCGTTGGCGTTGCTGGTGACGTAGACTCGTTTGTTGTCCCGTGTCCAGCCGCCGACGAAGCTGGTAGAACGATCGTCTATCGGAGCGAGGACTGTCTCACGTCCCGCCTCCATATCGTGGACGCTTACACCAGTGTACTGGTAATTACTTGTACGGCAGAAAGCGAGCTTCCTACCGTCAGGGCTGAGCTCGAGAGCTTCGCAGTCCCCAGTATCGCTTCCGATAATCTTCTTGACGGTCCCTGTTGCTAGGTCGTGGTGGAAGATCGGGTAGGTTCCGGGTATGTCGCGCTCTGCTGCGTAGACAAGCGAGCGGCTGTCGGGGCTCCATTTCATGTCTCTGTGACCCCTCTTCTCTGTGTTGGTGATGTTCCGTGTGGTGTATTCCGTCAGATCGAGTAGGTAGAGGTTCGGTTTCTCGTCACCCTCATAGTCTTGAGCATAGAGGAGGTGGCGGCCGTCAGGCGAGGCATCGGCGAGATCTGTTTTCTCGTCGCTGACTGTTAGCTGGACTGGCCAGCCACCGGCGCTAGGGACTCGCCAAATATTGTATCGGCCGGTTATGTTCGTCTCGAAATAGAGATGCTCATTGTCAACTGACCAGCGGAGAGTGTAGATGGAACGCGTGTAGTAGAGAGTGTCAATGTCCAAGGGACGATAAGCCGGGCTGGACGGGCTGAGGATAGAGTCACTGGCCAGTTTCGCGGCAGGCGTGGGAATCATGAGGTTACGTAGGGACAGGACGGGGATAGTTAGAACTATCGGACATGCTGAGTGTGGCGTACAACAATCCTTATTTCGATAGGCGGATCGTTGTACGTGGGGACCGATGGCAACTGTAACAGTATCTCCGAAGTATCAAGTGGTCATCCCTAGCGACGTTAGGGAGAGGCTGAAGCTCAAACCTGGACAGAAAGTTGCCGTCATCGAGAAAGATGGGGTTGTCCACCTGGTCCCGATTCGTCCACTGAAGGAGCTGAAGGGGATGGCTTCCGGGGCCACTCTGAAGGGGCTCCGGGACGAAGGCGACAGACGCTGATTCTCATCGACTCAACCGGTTGGATAGAATACCTAGGCAAGGGGCCGAAAGCGGAACTCTACGAGAAGTATATTGTCGAGAACGCTCCAGAACAAATTCTCACACCGACAATCGTGGTCTTGGAGGTTTACCGAAAGATCAAGAAGGACAAGGGTGAAGAGAAGGCATTGGAAGCGTACGCCCACCTGGACGGGACCAGCGTGGTCCCCCTGGACGTGCGCACTGCGGTCGCGGCTGCTGACATAGGACTCAAAACCGGACTAGGAATGGTCGACAGCATGATCTACGCCGTCGCAAGATACTACAAAGCGGAACTCATCACAGGCGACCACCATTTTCAGGCACTGGAAAGAGTCACGCTGATCTGAGATCTTATCGGCTTCTCTGAAGGCGCTCGATTCTCTGGCTGACGGTGGGCCATAGGTGCAGACGTTTCCGTGGATATCCCGTGACAGAGATTGTCTCGCCATATTTGGTGAGAGTTGCCAGAAGCACTTCTTTTCCGAGTTTGTCTGCCGCTTGCCCGTCAGCGGTGTAGAAGAGGCCCCTCCAGGCTCGTCTGCTCCACAACGCGACCATCAAAAGCGCATATGATGCCCAGATGATGATTGTTGCGAAAAGTAAGGATATTGAGAGCGCTGGGTCTTGTCTCCCGAGCGGGGCTGTTCACTTGGGAGGTGTTGAGTATCGATGCAAACCATCGCTGGGCGTGGATCGAACAGGACCTGGGGATCACTCATTCCGATTCCGAGAGGCCGCGAGACCGAAAATCTCAATTCCTATAGTTCTATAACCTTATAGGTTAGAAGCCCATAGTTTGATCCTGATTTGACGGCTAAGACCACGATCCAGGTAGACGAGGACATAATGAAAGTGCTTGAACAGCTGAAGCGCGAGAAGGCTCTAAAGAGCTACTCAGATGCTCTGCGGGAGGTTCTCAGGGAGAGCAAGACCTTGAGAAGATCGGAACGAGGCAGCCTGCCGAAATTGAAGCCGTTCGTTCGAGAGAAACATGACCGTTTTGATTGACTCCTGGTCGTGGATAGAATACTGGAGGGGTGGCCCAAGCTCCATGAAGGCTGCGGAGTTCATCGAAGGGTCCGAGATGGCTCTGGCGTCGACGATTAACCTGACTGAGACATACTTCTGGGTCCTCGGTCACTACGGCGAGAAGAAAGCTGAGGAGAAGCGGGAAACATTGAAGAAAAGATGCTTTCTGATACCCGTCGATGAAGGCATAGGGATCGAAGCGGCTCGACTGAAGCAGAGCCTGAAAACAAGCCTCGCGGACAGCTTGATACTATCGACTGCAAGGAGTCGAAGGGCCAAAGTTGTAACAGGAGACCCCGATTTCAAACAAATACCCGACGCGATCTTCATCGGGCACTAGGAGCATTGGTTGACTCAGGCTGGCATGTGCCAGATTATGCTGGTATTTTCGAGTAGTACTGTTTCAGCGTTCGTAGCATCTGTGGATCATGGTGTTCTTCCATAATAATCCGATAACCCTCGTCCTCTTCTCGACTGACTAACTGTTTGGTCGCGTACACTTCACCGATGTAGCTGTCCTCCTCGATTATTCCTATTCCTTGAGGGCCGTGGCGGAGAACGTCGAAGACTATCTTCAGCAGATTATCCAGATCCTTTACGGGACGCGTGTTGGATACGCTCGGCGATCCCTTCCAGAGCAGGAAGACGACTGTTACTCCGACGAGTCGCCCGGCCAGCTGGCGTCTGAGCCTCTCGAGACTCTCCTCAGGGATTCGTTCCTTGATGGCGTTAGCAAGCTTTTCCTTCTTCTCCCCAGTACTCTGCCCATTGCCAGGGGTTAACGGCTCGAACGGAGCAATGGTCAGGTCTAGGAGGACTTCTTGAGCTTGAAGTTGTTCGACCAAGCGCGCTCGCTGAGACTCCACATTGCGACCTAGGAAATTAGTGTTTTGGAAAAACCTGAAACTATCAGATCGAAGCCCTGGACTCGCCAACCGGCCGGCCTAGAGCCACTTTCCCCTAGATCCTTCTCGGATCCTCTCTCTAATAGCGTTGGCAAGCTTCTCCTTCTTCCCAACAACACTCCCCACCAAAACCAGGAGTCAACGGCTCAAAAGAAGCAACAATAAGATCCAGAAGACTCTCCTCTCCGGCGAACGGAAACGGGTAAGATACCAATCTACGAGTCCAAAACTATCAAGGTTTTAAGAATTGACTCTGAAGACGACGATAGAATCAGAGCCTTCCTCGGCCGTGCCCAGCGAGAATCGAGTGCCGTCAAGAGTGATGCTCCAACTGAGAGCGCGATCACTAGTCGGGCTTTACGTCTCGGTCTCGATGAGCTCGGAAGGCAAGAGAGGCAAAACGCCCGGCGGTAAGGAAACTGACTTCGTTCGGAATCACTGTTCCCCTTAGTCTCGATCTTCCGAAACGCTTACATGTACGTTACATGTATTTCTGCATGGGAGTTTCATGGAGCGAAAAGTTGCTCAGACTGAGCTAGACGTTGAAGAATACCGTGCCCTGGTCAAGATAGCTGAGAAGAGGGGTATCACAATCAAGGACGCCCTCCGTGAGGCTGCCCTCCGCTGGACCAGCGAGGAGTCGGGCATTGATCCGAAAGATCCGATTTTTGACATAGCCCTTGGTCGGCGCAAGGCTCAGGACTGGGGAAAGGGGACTGAGAGAACATCTATCGATCATGACAAGGTCCTCTACGGGGACTCTAGCTGAAGCTCTTCATTGACACAGGACCCCTTGTAGCTTTCTACAACAAGCGGGACGGTCAACACGTCTCCGCTCGTGACTCGTTCGCGAGGATTGCGCGCGGTGAGACCCCCTATCGAAAGCTCTACACCTCGGACTATGTTCTAGACGAGTCACTTACTCTCTGTCGATCTCAAACCAGGAATCATAAGCTGGCCGTAGAACTCGGAACAGACGTTTTCGACTCTAGGACAATAGTCCTGCTGAAAGTCGACAACGATGCCTTGAAGGGCTCTTGGGAGCTCTACAAGCAGAGAGCGGAGATCAACCTCAGCTTCACAGACTGTTCAACCGCGGTACTGGCTCGGACGCATGGTGTCTCGGACATTTTCACCTATGACGATGATTTCAGCCCGCTTCGTTTCCACGGTCTCAAATCAGTCTAGCGAGGGGCGGGCAGCAGCTATTTATTGGCTGATTACCGTAATGGTAATTGGAAACCATGAACAAGTATGTGGAGCTCTGGGGCTGGATGTGCGAAGTCTTTGGCAATCAATCCTTTACGATAGATCAGTTTCGTGCCGAATTTCCCAGCCGGGACCCTCTCCATGGTCTATTGTAGATGGCTCTCCGCCCATCGTGTGAAATCGTAATTCGGTTCCAGGCGTCCTCCCACCACGACGCAGCTGTAATCGAGTAGATCTTCTCCGGTTTTGCATGTGCCTGTTCGCGAGTGCTGGAGATCATTTCGATAATCGTCTACTGCGGGGAAGCGGTATGTCCGAGGGTATAAGTCTACACAAGTTGTGCCCTGTCAGGGAACATATCAAACCAACAGATTTCGCGAGGCGAATAGGACAACGTCATCGCGAACGGACCTTCTTCCTTAACAATTTCTTTTTTCGTAACTATTCTTTTCTTGTTACCTATTTTTTTCCGTTAACTGAATCATGACCCCTAGGGGGCCTGTTTTTCCCGCGCCGCGCCCTTCGTGAAACGCCGAGAATCCCACGTTCAGCCGTCCTTACCCAGTGCTCCTTCCTTCATGCCCAGCTGCAGGGGCCTGACGAGCCCTATGGAGCCTAAACCCGTTCGCTGAACAAGTCAACAAGAGGATACAGGATCCTAGAACTGAGCTACAGTAGCTACACGGATAAGAAAAGAGACGAGTTATACTGGGAAATCTTGAACGGCCTCGGAAAGTAGTCTGCGGAACCTATCCTTCCTGTCGGTTGGATCGTCTAGGACGTGGTCGGCGTTCGCCTGTCTACCAGCACGATCCCCGTCCGTACAGCTTCCTTGACGTAGGTGCTTTTCCGCCTTAACGTTGCGAACTCGTCGACGGTGTATCCGAACGCTTCCAGAGGGATCTTGCTCTTCCACTGCTTTTGGAGATACCTGAGCCTCTCTGGGAGTTGCATCTTGGAGAAATCGTCTGAGACGATTATCAGATCCACATCGCTATCTTCCAGGTACGAGCCGGTTGCCCGTGAGCCCGTCAATATTGCCTGTCGAACGGTGATGTCTCGGGCGAGTCTCCTGACGTAGTTCTTGGCTATTCTCTGGGCATCTTCTTCTTTAGCCATTGTAACAGCTCGCCTACTTCTCTAAGGTATCTTTGGGCTTGCTCCTTTTTGAACAGTGTCCCAGGAACCCCTAGTGCCGCGTCCGGATATTCTGATGGTAAGTATAGAGGCGATAAATCGTCTATCGTCCTCACCAATCTCGCGGATAGTTTGAGCCTCGACTGAACCATCTCGTAGAGACGGCCGAGGTTGTGGCCGCCAGCCCCGTAAGGAGGCCTCTTTCTCTCGTCCAAGATCGCGGCTTTCAGAGCCTTCTCTGTCGCGTTGTGGAGAACGTGAACTGTCTTGCTGTACTTTCCTCCTTTAAAGAGCAACTGGGCTGACTCATAATCGTCGATAGAGGCTGCGAGCCACCATTGCGCATCCTCCCTAGCTCGCTTGGCCGTTCCCTAACCCTCCTGAAAGCGCAACCCGCAAATTGGGTGCGCGCTTAATATTCCTGCTCAAATGTCCAATTCGCTGAATAGGGATATCCCGCCCTTTGAGTCAAATCTGATGTTGAAAGGGTACTTCTTGCCCTGGTACAAGGCCAGGCACTCCCGTCCTCGGTAGTTTCCTGTCATCTTGATCTCATCAATCGTTTTCCATCCCGTTCGTTTCTTCACCTCGTTGATCATGTTCTTGAATTCGATAGCGCAGATGTCGCAGCAGAAGAACATGCGTTGTCCTTCGATCTCCTCCCAGTAATCGCCCCATGTTGCCTGGCAGATCGCGCAGCCTTTCTCAGCTACTTTCAAACTGTCTACTCCTCTCCAAACGGGCCATCAAATACCGGTCAAAATAGTCAATCGACCGAAGAAACGTCGACTGCACATCATCCACATTCCCATACAACTTAGAGTACTTCTCGACTAGCCCAAGGCCTTGTTCAGAATGGCCCACATCCGCCTCATACCCCTCCCGCAAGAACGCCTTCGCCTGATCCGATATCTCCTTATTTTTCAGAATCACAGGATCAAAATAGCCGATACTCGCGCCCTCACCCTTTAGCTTCCGGTTCGCGATCAACTCCAAGCCATGCATCGCCGCCATCCCCTCAACCCAGTGATCATCCCGACAGATACTATCCCACACCCGTATTGCCTCTCTCGTATCCTCCAACGGCGCCATCCGAAACACTTTCTTCCGATCTAGGCCAAGGCTCTCGCCCATCCTCAACAAAAGCTCATAGTGACTCGGCTGACCGGTCCCTACGCCACCGTATTCCGTGTTGATATTATCCAGCTCATACAAGACCACGTCCATCTCGTCTGTCCGGGCCATAATGTAGCTGCACGATCGGACCCACTGACGGAGGAAATGCTGATGCTCAACAACATACCCCAACAACACCGCCCGGCTAGGATGCTGCAACGCGAGAACGAAAGGATGCGGACTAGACCCATAGAACTTCTCGATAAAACGCTGCTTAACCCACGATTCCAAGCTACTATTTCCTAAGCTGAAGAATTCCGCCAATAATTTCGAAAGAGCCTTCCGGTCAGACTTATTCTTGGTGATGTTCCGGTTCAACCACATAACATGCCCCGCATCACTGCGCCCCGCCTCAGCAACAAAATGACCAGCAAGATCATCCCAATCATCACGCTTCTGAAAACCTGCACCACAACACGGACACTTCGTCAATTACTCTCGACCTTTTACAATGGAAAATCCTTTGGCAACCTGCCACGAAGCTTCTGATAATCAAGATCCTTGCCATACTTCCCACGAATATCCTCGAGCATACTCTTCACCTGATCGATCGATAAACCCCGAGCATCACCAACCATCTCTACGGTATGTTCAAAGTCCTCGTGGCACGAAGCATAACAATTGCCCATCCCAGTCATGAGTTCTCTCTCCCTTGGAGTCAAAAACTATCCCGACCCCTTTGGTAGTTACAACGTCACGTCTCTTCTAATAATTTGACGGTTTAGCAGCGATCATCGGCCTCTATTCAAGGAACCTACTAGATGTGTCCGCACATGAAGGGTTGAGAGTTTCAGTTCGGCTAAGAGCTTCCCGGTCCACATCTGGTTTGGAAGAGGCCTCGATGAAAATCACTATGAAAGCCAATGGAAAGCGCCTCAAGCCTTGGAAAGCCGCCGAAACCATCTTCCATGTAGAAGAGACCGTAAGAGCTGAACACCTAGAGTTACTCCAAAAGGCTCACCTCGTCCCACAATCAGAACGTAAGAAGCACGATGGCAAGGACATTTTCGAGCCCGGAGAAGTCTTCTACATGACAATGGAAACGGAGAAGGGACCCATCAAAGTCGCTTACGTCCACTGGAGACCTACAGTAAACTGTGGAGAACACTACCGCTTCCTGAATCCAGACGGCACACTAGGAGAACGAATGACCTCTGCAATCAAGGTTGGAAAAGAGTTCCAGCCATAACAGACCTGCACAGATTTGAGTCAACGAGTATTCCGGCTGCGGGCTTGAAAGCGGTATAGAATTCTATAGCGTGATATCGCGGGCACGCGATGGTCGTATCATTTTCCGGAACCTTCAAGTGCAGCATTTCTCGCGGACCTTTCTCACTACACCGGAAGTAGGTTGTATGGTGCTCTTAGCTCTCCTGTTCGTATCTCTTACCCTAGGCGCTCCGATGAATGCTGCTCACCAGTCAGACTCGATGAACCACTCCTTCAACTACATCGTAACCATACTCATGGAGAACCACGGTCTCGGCGACATCATCGGCAGTCCATCCGCCCCATTCATGAACAAGCTAGCATCTGCCTGGTCCCTAGCAACAAACTATACCGCACTAGACCATCCAAGCCTTCCAAACTATCTAGCACTAGTCTCAGGCCAAGAATTCGCGACCTGGAGCCAGTCCGACTGCAACCCGGGTGCAAGTTGCAATGCTGGCGACGCTCCCAACCTTGTTGATCGACTGGAGTCTAGAGACTTGACGTGGAAGGCGTACATGGAAGGCTACCCCACAAACTGTGGAACAAACTGCTCCCCAGGCAACTGTTTCCTAGGAGATAATGGAACAACACAGTACGCTGCCCGGCACAACCCATTCGTCTACTTCGGCGACATCGTCAATAGCACAGAAAGATGCTCAAGAATTGTCCCAGCCAACTCCACCAACGCTGCCCCTGATGATCAGTTTCTCGCAGACTTAGAATCACCCGCTGGATCATCCAATTTCATGTGGCTGACACCGAACCTCTGCAATGATATGCACGACTGCCCCATCTCCACCGGCGACAGCTACCTCTCGCAAATAGTCCCGAAAATACTCGACAGCAAACTCTTCACTGACCATAAAGCAGCACTGTTCATCGCTTTTGACGAAGGCAACACGGCCTTTCCCAGCGATTACGTCTACGCCATATGGGCCGGCTCCGTAGCCAAGACCGGCTTCAGCTCCTCCAACCAGTACAGCCACTACTCATTCTTGAGAACCGTCGAAGCGAACTGGCACCTTCGACCCCTGACCAGCAACGACAAAGGCGCCTCGACAATGAAGGAATTCTTCATCCACCCGGCGGATCATGATCACTCGGTACACGAAGATGAGATGAAGGACCACGAAAACTCCGACGGAAACCACCACATTGAGCTATCCGAAGACTCTCATCACGAGGCTCAGCGAGACTGACCTAGAAGTTCTCGACAGCCAGCCTAGTGCGGAGCGAGCTTTTCGTTGCTTCTATAGGGAATTTCTGAATTCTTGCTCGACGGCGAGGGCTCTTTTTCCAGGTCAAAGCCGGCATTGTGCGAGAGCAAACAAAAAAGGGGTGATTGACGATGTCGTGGATACTGCTTTACGGGCAGGGTATCTGGTAGGCGGCGAGCGAGGCGTCGAATGGGAAGCCGTACAGCTGGTTGACCCAGAGAGCGCAGTTGGGGGCGAAAGTCACGGGATCGAAGGATATGTCCTCAGCGCTTTCCCTGTTCCCGCTTACACTGACAGTGCTGAAGGCGGATATCGGCGTTCCGTCAAGGGCGAGCTTGTAGATTGGGCGCTGGGCGAAACCTGTTGTCTGGCAGGATGAGATGTAGAGGTTGCTTCCCACTTTGGCCGCGCCGAAAGCGCCTAGGTTCAGTGGGACCCTACGAATCAGGTTTCCAGACGTGTCGACATTGTAGAGGAATCCTACCGCGCAAGCATCAGGCACGATCCCGTTCAGGCAGCCCACGTTGGGAGTGACCCAGAGAGCTCCGCTGGCCGCGTCAAACTCTAGGCCGCTTATGAGGCCGCATTCCTGGTCCGCCGCGAAGATGTTCGATAGGTCCACGACCTTTATTGGATTACCAGTGGAGACATCTACTTCCGTGAGGAAGGCGCATTGTGTGCTTCCTGTCGTGCACGTGAAGGGGTTCTTCAGGAAGCTGCCGACCCAGAGATGGCTTCCGTCCCAAGCGAGCCCGCCAGCCTGGTTGACCTCATGGAGTGTGTTGAGAAGCGTCCCGGTTGTTGAGGTGAGGAAGATATCGGAGGTGCAGCTGCAAGGTTCGGAATACCAGAGGTTGTGGCCATCAAACGCGACCCCGATAGGCCAGTAGAGCGATGGGAGGACATTCTGACCGAATGGTGTGAGGGCAGGCACGTCGAAGCCTCGCAGCAGGTTTCCATCTGCTCTGACAGTTACCACTGGTGATGCAAGAACCACAGTGATCATTATTGCGCTCAAAATAATGAGTCGTATTTTGTTCAACATTGTGTTTTCAACAACCAGCCTTCGTCAAAACATATATCACTATTGGACAATCATTTCACGATCGTCACCCGTGTCTGTCCGGAGGCACCTGTAGCTTATCGCGGCTGATTACGGTATATCGTGGATATACAGTGAGACAGCGAAGAATTCCGCGAGACAATCCCAGAGACCTTGTTTTATAGGGAATCTCTGAATTTCTGCTCGGCGACCAAGGTTCTAAGCGACTCAAGACCAAGCTTTGCCCGCTTGAGAAGGGGTGTTGGATCGCTGCGCATGGCGAAGATGGACTTCAGCTCCGAGGCGAATTTCGCTGAGGATATCTCTTCGATCGCATAATCTATCTGTTCTATCAGTTGATCTTTTGATCCTGTGGCCGTGCATCTCGCAACCGTCTTCCAGTCAACCCTTTCTGCCAGCATCACAACGTCTTCGAAGTCTTGGGTCTCACCAGCGTGCAGCTTCATCGCAACGAGCAGATTTCTCTGGGCCACTCTGGACGGGGTTGAGCCTGTTGCTCCCACGACTATCGCTTCAACAGAGTTCTCCTGTATGAACTTGTAAGTCCAGATTCCCCTGGTTGTCGTACTCACCACCGTGTCGACGAAGAGTAAGACCAATGTTGTTTCTCCCCGAATCGGTTTGGCGTATTCCCTGATCGTCACGCCTATGGGCGGCCGAACCTCACTTCTCTTCAACTCGTATCCCTCTCCGAGAAGTGTTGCGTCTATTACGGGAACGTTATCCCGGTTGGTTGCGAGTTCGCAGTCGACGGAGAATCGATGTTGACCGTGGGCGTTAACCGCGTACCCTCCTATCAAAACGAACCCGTCTGTCGCTTCATTCAAGATCTTGAGGATTCTGATGATCTCTGTCTCATGCGCGATGAGGTTGCTAGATTCGCTCAGCATTTTTTCGATCACGAGATTTTGGATTTTAGTCTGCGGTAGGCTTTGCCGAACACATCGTAGATTTCCTTCCAGAACATGTCGTCCGCCAGCTCTTCCGTCGTCTTCTCGTCGATCCGCCACTTCAACGGGTCCTCAAGGTACTCTCGGCCCCTGATCGTGACCACGAACTTCGTTCCCAATGCGACTAACTTATCGTCAATCAGGCTCTGAACGACGTGCTGGACAATCTCCCACGCGGTCTTCCCTGGAATATTCCACCCGGAGACTTTCCCGCAGTCCTTGACAAGCTGCGGCAGCGTCATCCCTTTGGAGACTTCCCTCAGCCTCGTCAACAGTAGGATTCGTCTGATCTCGAGGCCGGAATCGAGCCTGCTCTCCAAGAGGGAAGACCCTCTATCATTTCAAAAGTACTGGCTCATTAACAAACTGACACCGAAACCCCCGCCAAAACGTTCCCCTCCGGCGGTTTCCATGAGCAAAGTCATCATTCAGGTTGTAGCGAACTCATTCCCTATATTCTCCCGGACTACATTCTCTCGGGCTATGACGTCAGGACGAAAGCCTTTGTCGACGGCCGCCGTGCTCGGAATATTGGGAAGTGCCGGGGGATTAGTGAACTTCATCACCTTCGCAATCGCATTCGCTCTCTTCTCTTTCAGCTCGCGAATAGCAAACGCGCCTCTTTTCACTCCAGAAGAGGACCTCGTCTTGTTGGGCCTGGGCGGCTCGTCAGTGATGGGGATGGTAGGTGCCTTCGTCTCTATTAGATGCCCTGGGAGAGGTGGAGCAGTAATGGTTTGGTCGGCTTGCATCGCTATCCTTACACTAGCTATTTTTTACTATTCAGTGGGCTTCTTTGCTTTGTACGGGCTGGATTTTAGCTGGTGGGCTATGGTTCTGCTTTTTGGCGGGATATTCGGCCTCCGGACCAAGATGGCTCGTCAAGACGGACGTGGTACGTCAGTCTCAAACACTGGTGCTTCGCAGACATTTTAGAGGATCAGTTCTTCCAAGTAAGCCAACTGTTTACCCGTCCGATAAAGGTAAATGACTTTCCAGTTGTATTGAGAGCGGAGCGTGTAGTCGCAGGTGAAGGAGATCCTGCGGGTAGCCTTCTATCGGACCCTCGCAATTCTCGGGCTAATTCTAGTGGTGTTTCTCCAACTTCCTGTCCCGCTCGCTACCCTATCATTGATTGAGCCTATTCTGATCGCGACGCTTCTCGTGGCGTGGTTCACCAGCTACTATCTCAGAGCGACCGTGGCTAAACGAGTCGGCGCAGGAGCGCTGACTCCGGTCTTCCGGGGCTATCTTCTCGGCCACCTTGGTATCGCTGACGGTCTGAAGTTTCTAGTCTTAGCGTTAAGCCTCGTCTTTGTCTGGGCCGTCTGGTCCTCTCAACCGGTCCGGATTTTCAACGCGACTCTCCTTGGGACGGTCTGGGCAGGGGTCGAGGTGACAAACTCGCTGGTGCGTTACCGGCGGCGATCAGTCTAGACCACTAATCATAGGTTGGATATGTTTCCAATCCCGAGTTGGACTTCTCCACACTGGACTGTCGGGTTTGGTTAGCCTCTAGTTTTGCTAGTCTTTTTTCTAGTTCCCATATCATCTTGTGCTGGCCGAACAGCATCGAAAACATCAGTGGAACCTCCTTCACCACAGAGGCCATAGTGCTCGCGTAGGGCGCGTAGTGCTTGCACTGGCGCAGAAGATCATCGAAAATTTCCTTGTCCTCTATTCTAAGAAAGCTCTTGAACCTTTCAATCCGTTCAATCTCATCGTTCACAACAAGCCGCCACGAAGGAATCGTACGCCCCAAAGAACACTCCTCGAGAACACTCGAGGTAATCGCCCTTAATGACCCAGAGTCCTCCCCGACAGTATCCTCTTAGATGAGGAATGGTATGAGCCGTTTCGTCCTCTTCATGTAACTGGCATAATCCTGGCCCAGCCCCGACAACAAGGCTCGCTCCTCAACGAGCATTCTGTATCCGAACGAGATACCGAAGAAGAGAACCAGCACCAATAGCGCGCCTAAGGATTGCACCGCCAAGCCCAGTCCGATGAACGTGATCAGGACCCCGGTATACGATGGGTGACGGACCAGCTTGTAGGGACCCTTGTCGACAACCTTGTGGTCTTCCGATATCTGAACAGAAAGAGAGAAGAACCGGCCGAGGATCGCGATAGCGACCTGGCGGATCAGAACCCCAAGAAACATCAGAAAAATCCCGACATAGAAAATCCAGTCAGGAAGAGCTCCAACGCCTCCATATCCGAAATAGAACGCGATGACCACCGAGAGGAAAATCGTGACGGTGATTAGGACTCGCGAGCCTCGGTCTCTCTTGACGCGGGTTGCACCGCGGCGCCGAAGCAGTGGAACCAATCCTGCCCCGAAAATCTCGCTGGCAATCCAGACGAAAATGGTAAAGTCGACGAGGACGAGGCCGAAACCTGAGGCAAAGACCGGCAAAGACCATCCACTACGATCGATGCGTGGAGCACCAGAATTCTATGGGTCCAGTTTCCAGTGTCTTCTCACACCATTCTCGATTATTGATTGAGGCATCAGGTGTTTTAGCCTCCTGTAACGCCCCTCCCTTCCAACAGCGTACTCGAGCTTCGGGTTCTTGCTCGTGATGATTCGAAGAGCTGTCTCTCCAACGATCTTCGGATCCGCTCCATTTCGGAAATCCTCATCCAAGGCCGATATTGCTCGCACTCTCAGATGATCATAGTCACGTATCGGGTATTTCGCGACCTTCCGTGCCTCGCCCAGGTTGGTCTTGAAGAATCCAGGCTCAATAACTGAGATTTTGATGCCGAGACTCTTGACCTCATGCCGGAGTGCCTCGGACCACGCGAGCAAGGCAGCCTTCGCGGCCGCATAGTAGCCCTCGAACGGAACCGGTAGAAATGCTGCCATCGAGGATATGTTGATGATTTGACCTGATCCTTGCATTCTCATCGTCGGGAGAACAGCTTTCGTCATTCTGACCGGACCGAAGAAGTCCGTTTCAAGCTGGGCCCTCGCCTCGGCAATCGTCGTCTCCTCAGCACCACCCGTCAGCACGTAACCGGCGTTGTTCACAAGTACATCCAGGCGTCCTGTTTCATCGATTAGTTCTTTCACGCCAGATTGGACCGAGTTGTCTGAGTCCACATCGAGCGCGATCACTCCCACACCTGACTCCTGAGGCTTTGTTGTAGGGTTCCGGCTCGTGCCGTACACTTTGAAGCCTTGACCGAGCAGGATCCGCGCGGTTTCTCTGCCGAATCCCGAAGACGCTCCAGTGATGAGAACTACCCTGTTCTCCACCATACTGGATGCGGAGGAGCCCTCAGACTAAATCGTTTGGGAAAAAAGACCAGAAGAGGAGAGTTGCGTGATTTGTCCTGGAATCCAGTAGTTCTTAGGACTCGTGGGTCAAGGGTTTGCTAAGAACCACCAGGCCCCTTTCGAGATATGCTTCAAGCTCTCTAACTTGTCCCAGAGCCTCCGTGGCATCTCCCAGCGCTAAAGTCATGTCTATGCTCCTCGCGTGGCTCAGGATCTTGCTGAAAACATCGCGAAGTTCAGTCTGAAGCTTGCCTGCTTCCGTCCCTGCCACCGTTCCCTGGCTTGCCATATTGGACATGTTCAAGGCCCGAGCGTTTGAGAGAATATGACGGGCAGAGGGGCCCGAATCTATTCCGACAAGCGGAAACGGGCTGTCGAGTCGTACACCTCTTTCTGAGAACTTAAGCAAATTCCTAGGAGAACCACCATCTCTATCCCGAGCACCATATCTTTCGAAGAAAAAATGTCTCAACAAGACATTCAACCAACAACGCGAAGAAGCATCTCAACGCGTTCACTAGTACTCGCGATACTGCTCGTCGGACTCGGCGCAGGAGCAGTAGGCTACGGGCTCAACAACGCATTTGCAGCAGCCAACCCATCACCACAAACGACAACCACGAACGGCCAGCAGTGGTCCGGTCTGAGAGGGGCCGGACCGCCTGGCTTGGGCCATGAAGGAGGCTCCTCGCTAAGTTTCAGAGCAGTAAGCACAGTCGCTAACGTCACCGCAACAGGATTCGCCATCACTGATAGCACACACTTCACGATCACAATCGCCTACTACGGCGCCGGGACCACGCCAGCCATAACAGTCATCGGCCTCGCCCCAGAACTCAGCGGAAGCACCACAATCGCCTCAGGATGGACAAGCCCCACAACCGTAACCCTCACCCTCACTGGCACTGGCTCCCTGACCACTACGATGCACGCGCAAGCGCTAATCGTACCACTCACTAGCTAGGATGATAGTCTATGTCCAACCCAAACTCCCCCTTTTCTAGGAAAGTTCCGGATAAGTCCGAATATTTTCACCCAAGGGTCGACGTGACACCACGCTTCCTATCTCTGGGAGAAGAATGTCTCTCGCGCGGATTTGTAACTCTTGCCATGGTTCTGTTCCTGCTCGGATTTCTACTCGTCCGCCTACAATTCTCCTAGGGGTCAGCGATCCTGTTGCTATGCAGCCGTGAATCGAGGCATCACCAGATCCCCAAAACGCCTCAACAGGCTCAACCCTTCCTTGTCTGGGAAGTAGAGGATGAAGTAGGAAACGCCTAGCTCCTGGAAACCTTTCATCTTCTCCACTACTTCAGCTGCTGTACCGACAAAAGGCCGTGTGGAACGCATTCGCTCAATAAAAGTCTCCATCGATTCTTCCGCCTTGCGATACTGTCCGTAGTATCTGTTGAAGGATTCGCGGAATTCGTTCTCGTTGCTCCCGACCACGCAAGTAGCATAGTAGGATCTCTCGATGGTGTTCAGCTTTCTGCCAGCACTCTCGCAGAACAATCGAAGAATCTCCAGCTTGCGCGCGTACTCGTCAACACTCAACCCGACAGCATTCCATCCATCAGCTAGATCCGCGACCATCCGCAGCAACGATTTCTCTCCGCCCCCACCAATCCAGATCTTCGGCGATTCCGGTCTTGGGTAGCACCAGGCTTGATCGATCTTGAAGTATTTCCCTTCAAAAGTTGCCGGGTCTTGTGTCCACATTGATCGTATGATCTGGACCGCCTCCCGCAACTGCTGCATCCTCTCAGCAACCGGTGGAAACTGTATTCCATACGCTTTGTACTCCGGCTCATGCCAACCTGCGCCAACAGTCAACTGCAACCTTCCCCCACTAACATGGTCAAGGGTCGCACCCATCTTCGCCAACAGCGACGGATAACGGAAACCGATAGCACTCACAAGGGTCCCGAGAGTAATCTTCTTTGTAGCCTGCGCCAACGCGCCCAGCGTCACCCATGGGTCCAGGCACGGCTGCCGATATGTCTCCTCGTTCCTTCCCATCAAGTGGTCGCAGATGAAGAGACCGTCAAAACCAGATCTCTCAGCCTCCAATGCCACCTTTCGAACGCCGTTGTAGTTAATCCCCAGGTGGTTCTCGATCTGAACACCGAATTTCATAGGGCCCGTCTCCTGTCCCATGAAACTTGATGACGGTATTTATCGGCGTAATCCGCGGATTCTTCGGTAGAAGAAGCCGAACAGCGCAACCACAAGACTGACGACTAGAACCACTCCTACGAACGGCAGCATGATGAGTGAAACGGCGAGAGAGATCCATGGATACAGTCTCAGCCGGCTTCCCTTGAGGAGTCGTATTCCAGACGCAGAACCGATCACGTAGACGAGGATTGCGGCCCCGCTTGGAATCAAGAGCGCTGTCTGCAGATCGATATTCAAGAAATAAGACGCTACTAACGTTATCATGGAGGGTCCGGAGACCACGGCCAGGGCGAGAGGTGGGACACCTGTTTTTGGATGGATTCGAGCTACCGCTTTTGGAAGACCTCCTTCTTTAGCCAGGGAGTAGACAACTCTGGACATTCCGGTTGTGTACGCGTTGACGGTTCCGAATATTATGAAAACTGCCAGAACGCCAGTAGCGACGCCACCGTAGACGCCTAGTGCGTTGGACAGGATTGCGGCGAATGGTGCGACGCTCCCTCCAGCTGCGTACGCCCTGGTCCCAACAGTCGCGATAGCTACCGAGAGATACAAGGTGCTGATGACGACAACGCTGAGAACAATACTTCTGTGAAAGTCTCGCTTTGGGTTCTTGAACTCCTCAGCCACATTCGACACGTTCTCATAACCTAGGTATGACCAGAAGATCAAGGCTGCCGCCACACCGATTGGCAGAATCCCGTTGGGAAAGAAGGGACTGAAATTCTCGACTCGAACAAGCGGGGCAGACGCGATCACCGCTGTCAGCAGAAGCCCGACGATCGCGACTATCACTGCGAGCTGAACCTTCCCGCTAATCACTATACCTCGATAGTTGATGAGAAACGTTCCGAGAATTATCAGTGCGGCAACGATGTAAATCATTGTCTTGCTAAGTGGTATCGCGTATGAGAGATACGAAGCCGCTATGACGGTGACAACTGGAGCGCCGCCAGCCTACGGCGTCTGCCGTGGACGACCCGAAGCTCTCACGCGCGAACGAGTATACTCCGCCTGACTCTGGCTTTCGAGCTGACAGGCTCGCGAAGGTGTACGCTAGCGGGTAGCTTGCTAATGACAACAAGACCCATGCGAACAAAGAGGCAGGGCCCGCGATCTGTGCTGCCAGTCCCGGTAGGACTAGGACCCCTGAGCCGAGGACTGAGCTCATGTACAGTGCGACTGCGTAACGCATCGTCACGGTTTGCGAAGACCCGGTTTGTCCTCGGACACTATCCGTCGCCTTGTGTTCGAATCTCTGTTGAATAAAGGCTGGTTCGTCGAGAGTGGACAAGACAGTGGACTCGGTGTGTTATTTCGTAGGATCGAATCGATTTTTCAATATTATGGGCGGAGTTTTCTTATTCGTCTCTTTGCCAGCGATTTTCGCTTGCAAGACCGTTCGTATGAATTCCTTGTAGCCGCTCGTCATCTCCTCGTATGCTTTCGCGACTTCGTTCATATCTGGAATGAGTGCGCTGAGTCCCAAAGAGAGTTTCGTATCTGTATTGCGCAGATGGAATCGGTTTCGGATCTTACCAATAACTGAAGCTAGCTTGTCAGTCCAGTCTCTCTCCCAGAGTATTCGGACAAACAGCTCTTCAAAGTCGTATTCTTCGCCTGTAGCTTCTTGCTCGTGTTCGAAAAGTTCCAGCGCCTTTCTGCGTACAGGATCTGAGAGCAGCAGCTGCTCAGGCGATTCATAATCCTCCGAGCTCACAGCCTGACACCGACGCCATATTATGCTGACTCTGTCGCCAATCCTAAGTCTCGTGTTACTCAAGAATCTATATGAGCTAGGGAGGCATCGATCTATAACAGGAATGCACGCCAACCAGCCGATGCAGGGAAACGGACAAAACCCACTTGGACAAGCGGTGCAGTTGGCGTCGACTCAGGGCTTACTGCTACTGGTTCCACCTCAACCTCAGAACACTTGCCCTGCTTGCGGTCACATGCAACAGGCCGGTTGGAGGTACTGCGGTCAATGCGGGATCAAGCTCCGATGCCCCGCTTGCAACAATCTATCTCTTGGGAAGAACTACTGCCACAACTGCGGCACATCCTTGAAGTCGTAGAAGGCCTATTCGTCAGGCATGCACTAGGCAGTCGTTAACGGTCAGGGTTTGAGCACGTTTTTTGCGCATCTGCAAAATCCTTGTTCCTCACCAATCTTCTCCTCCTCTCTCGTTAACTGACCACTACGGATGTAGCGTTGACAATCCGAGCAGAAATGTTTCCTTATCTCCGCGAGCCGCTTCCGGTTCTCTTCCAGATCCAGCAAGCGCGCCTTGCCAGGGCGCTCGTTCTCTTCGACTTTCCTGAGCCTTCTACGTTCTGCCAGTGTGAAGCTTAGTTGGGCGCGTTCCCATGGGGGAACGCGTTTCTTTTCAGACATCTCTCCACGTTTCCAAGCGATCCTCTATCATAATCCTTCCATCTGGAAGTGGAATAAGCCCTGATCTCAAATCTGGGATACGCCCCGATTCTCGCCCGGAAATCGTTGAGGAATATTCCTAGATTTCCCGTCTCTTTCCCTTTTCACCTAAGCCCGGATTGCGCCCTGATTAGCCTGTCTCGGCGATTATCCTTGCCAGACAGAAAATTTTCTCTAGAAAAACAGGCGAGGAGGCGATAGCAGAGAGCACCTCGCGCCGTGAGAGCGATGAGTCCGACCTTTTCGAAACTTTGTAAACCCGTAAGTTGAAATACTCTCTAGACAACGAATACCATAATGAGCATTCCACTACCCGATCCTCCGGCCGACAACCCAGTCTTCGGGTCCACCAAGCGCGAGATCCTCCTGATCCTGAAGCGCGAAGGTCAGTCAGACCTCCAAACACTCGCCGAACGATTGCGCATCTCAAAGATGGCCGTTCACAAGCACGCCCAGGAATTGGAGGAGAGAGGACTAATCGAACGCATACCCGTCCGAGGAACAACCGGACGTCCTCGTCTAGCCTTACGACTTGCCCCAACCGCAACCTCACTATTCCCGCGAGCCTACGCAGGCGTAACCTGCGCCGCCCTCGCATACATTGAAGAAAAACTCGGACGTAAGGCTGTCGAAGAAGCGCTGCGTCGTAGACAAGCCGAAACGCTCACGACCTATCGTGGCGCGGTCAAAGCTGAGACCCTCGCTGAACGCGTCCACCAGCTAACCGGACTCCGCGATCGCGAAGGCTACATGGCCGAGGATCACCAAGCAGGTCCCGCAAAGTTCGAGATACTAGAACACAACTGTCCAATACTGGCGGTCGCTGAGAGCTATTGGGAAGCATGCACGGTTGAGAACGAGTTATTCCGAAAGGTTCTGGACGCGAACGTGGAGACGACACATCGGGTCGTCGCGGGCGAGAATGTCTGCCGTTTTCTAGTCACACCAAGACGGAGGACGCCTGGGTGAAGGGGGTCGCACTCGTAACAGGCGCGGGACGCGGCCTCGGACCAATCCTAGCCACCTTCCTCGCAGGCCAAGGACACAAAATCGTCATCACAGCACGGACCTTCACCGAGCTTCATGATGTTGCTCAATCCCTAGAAAGTACCGGTGTAACAGTGGTCGCAATTCCCGGTGACATAACAGATCCCGTACACAGGACCCGTTTATTGCAACAGACGAGAGCGATCGGTGGCCTCAGTCTGCTTGTGAACAACGCTTCTGATCTCGGCGAGATCCCGCGTCCCGAGCTCGCCCTCGCATCTCTCCAGCGTTTTCGGCTGACACTAGAAACAAATCTTGTCGCACCTATCGCGCTCATCCAAGAGTCTCTCCCCCAGCTAGAACAGTCCAGAGGACTAGTGGTCAACATCTCGAGCGATGCGAGCCAAGGAGGCTACGAACACTGGGGAATCTACGGATCAAGTAAGGCCGCCCTAGACCTCGCCTCGAAAACGCTCGCAGCAGAACTCAAACCCCGACACATATCCGTCGTCAGCGTCGACCCGGGAGACATGCGAACCCGCATGCACCAGGACGCGTTTCCTGGGGAGGACATTTCCGACCGCCCCCTCCCAGAGGTAACGCTCCCATTCTGGGCCTGGCTCGTCAGCCAAAATCCCGAGAGAATCACCGGGATGCGATACCACGCACAAGGAACACTCTGGGAGATTCCGGCTTGAACAGGTCCGAACTCTTGTTCGATCGTCCAACCCACCTCTTCGCCTCCGCGCCACCCGAGCTACGTGGACACGATCGGGACGACGTTCGTCTAATGATGTCGACACCAGAAGACGATACTCATCATGCATTCACTGATCTACCATGGCTCCTTGAGCCGGGGGACCTATTGGTTGTCAACGAAAGTGCAACTCTACCCGCAAGCCTTTCCGCCACCTGTCGCATTGGGAAGATCCGGCTTAACCTCTCGACCCGGTTCGCTGATGACCTCTGGCTCGCGGAGCCGCGATGGAGCCCATCTAGACCTGGTCCGCTTCCGCTGGACTTGAACGAGATCCTGCAGATCGGAGATGCAAAAGCCATCCTGCTCCAACAGTATCCGGGAATCCCGAGACTCTGGTTCACTCATTTCGATACTCCTGCCAGCGTTCTCATGGCGAAGCACGGTGAACCAATTCACTACAGCTACGCACCGGCCTACCCGATGTCAGACTACCAGACACTTTTCTCCCACTTTCCAGGGAGTGCCGAGATGCCGAGCGCCGCACGACCTATCACACCACACGTTCGAGATACATTACGGGAACGTGGCATCGGAATTGTCGGAGTAATCCTCCACACTGGCGTCTCGAGCCTAGAAATCGAAGATGACACCGTAGAGCAACAGGCTCTGTACCCCGAGATTTTCCGGGTTCCAGAGGCAACCGCCAACGCTGTCAACGCAACACACGCCCGCGGCGGCCGCGTCATCGCGGTTGGCACAACCGTCGTCCGCGCTCTCGAAACCGCTTGGACCCCGAACGGTGTTCGCGCCTGCTCCGGCGCCACCGGCCTCTACATTCACCCGGGAACCACTGTCAATGTCATCGACGGGCTTCTAACCGGATTACACGATCCCGTCACGAGCCATCTAGCGATGCTCAGCGCAATCGCTGGCCTCGGCCGAGTCAAGAGAGCATACGCGGAAGCAATCCGGAACAAGTATCTCTGGCACGAATTCGGCGATAGCCATCTGCTATGGCGGCAAATCGCAAACTAAAAGAGAGAACCAAGCTCGCTCCGGAGAAACATCACAATACGGAAACGCATACGATGAAAATACTCGGAATCTCTGGAAGCAATCGCAAGGGATCCTACAACTGGGGCCTGCTCGAAGCAGCGAAGGAAATGCTTCCAGACAATGCCACCTTGGAGATTTTTGACGTTTCCCGATTTCCTCTTTTCACACAAGATCATGAGCGAAACCCGCCTGCAGAAGTACAATTGTTCAAACAGAAGATCAGACAATCCGACGCAATACTGTTTGCAACACCTGAGCACAACTATACGATCACTGCTGTGTTGAAGAACGCGATCGAATGGGGTAACCGGCCCGGTGGAGACAACTCATGGAACGGGAAAGCAGCAGCTATCGTGAGTGCCTCGTCGGGTCCCCGTGGAGGTGCCCGGGCACAATTGCACCTCCGCCAGATACTGGTGGACCTTAACATGTATCCGATCAACCAGCCACAACTCCTTCTCGCCCGAGCCCAAGACTCGTTTGACAGCGATCTCAAGTTGAAAGATCCGCAAGCCAAAGAGGCGTTGAAGACCATTCTTCAGACACTCGTTGGCTGGACCGAGAAGATCAACAGAGGATAGACGTCTCAAAGCACTTAATCGCTTATCATTATCTGTCATTAAGAATAATCGCTTATTTCTGTTCAAATCTGTTGAGTTATTATCCGGAACTTTGTAGTTTTCGAAATCATGAGGTTGAAGATGCCTTTGAAAATGCACAAGTTACTATCTCTCATCGCGTTCATCCTAGCGCTGATTGGCGGCTTACTAGTCGTCGTGTCGGCGCTCGGCGGACTTGAACGTCTAAGCATCGGCTCACTTGCCATCAACGGCCTCGTCTTCCTATTCGGCCTTGGCGCGATACTAGGCGGCTGGCTCATCTACACGGGCATACGGAAACTCGGCGGGATCATGACCCTATTCGCTGGAATAATCCTGTTCGTGTTGACAAGAGGCGCAGGAACCTCAGTAATACTGGTAATCGTCGCCGGAGTCTTAGGACTGGTGGCTGCTGAGATGAAGCCCTGGTGGGCCTTCTGGCGATAACTCCCGCCGGCCTGACGGTACTCCCTTCACTAATCTTTCTCTTTTCTTCGCTAGCCAGTCGTTCTTCCTGGCTGACTTGACTTGGCCGCCTGCTCGGCCATGAGCCGTTGTCGTGTCGCTTCTATCGTAGAAGTAGAGTACATTACAACCAGTACAGTGAAGAGCGCAATTCCGACAAGGAAGAGATATCGAAGATAAGCAGTTGAGGTGGCGAACGCGAACGGCCCAGCGGTCTGGGCGATCATGACAACCGCGACCAGCCATAGTAGAGTGGTTATTGTAAGCGTAACTTGCAGCTTCATTCTCTCCAGAGACTTTGATGCCGGTGTGAGCCCTGACAGCCCGAGTAGAATACCTGTGACGCTAATGAGGAGACCGGTAATGTATGAGATCGCGGAGTTGGTGACGTCTTGAAGAGTGATGATGTACGCGATGGTTCCGAACATGGCGAGAGATGCGAGAATGAGTAGGATCATGGCAGTGTTATGCCAGGAGCTTTTAGATTCTCCAGCCGTCACGGTCAGACTGCTCCGATGAGGCTCTCGTCTCGGAGCGGGTTATTGGGCTTTTGCCAAGTTACACGCTGCTTGCTTATCGAATAGTTTCGTTCCTCCGTTCGCTTCTCTCTCCTGGATTAGACACGCCCAAGCTATGCATGGCTTGGCTGCAGGGTTTTGAAGCAGGCAGGCTGGATTCTCGATCTCTACCACAAAGCCGGCCAGATGGTCTTATGGCTAAAGAAAACCGATGGTAGCTGTGTAAGACTCACTGATCCTTGGAAGCCCAAGATCCACATCGGCGGAAGTTATCGCGATCTCTTAGATCTCGCATGTCGCCCGGGTCTTGAAAATGCCATTTTCGTAGAAAGGTACGAAAGAGCTGGCGACCGTGAAAGATCGAGAGTATTAGAAGTAGAAGTCGATGGAGACCGGGAAGCAGTAGGACTGGCAAGAAAGCTCGAACAGGTCGGCCGATATTCCAAGTTCCGCTTCTACGACATTGACATTCCCTCTCCACAGTTGTATCTTTATCGCAAAGGCCTCTTTCCCCTCGCATTTGTTGAAGCAGAAGAAACCAGTCGAGGAGTTAGCTGGACTCTCAAAGACTCAAGAGAATCCATCGATTATCAACTGCCGCCTCTCAGAGGGATCGAGCTTCAGATTAAGACTGAGAAGATCAGGAAGGTCCAGAGCTTCGAGGATAAACTAGCATCAGTCCAGTTTACACGCGACAAAAAGGAAACAGTCACCATAGATTCAGGCGATGAAGTGGACAAGATCATTGGGTTGGTAGAGGTCTTCAGGGACGAGGACCCTGACGTAATCGTGACCCACGGTGGCGATTCTTTCATCCTTCCCTATCTTGCTCGGAGAGCGCAAGAGCTGGGAATTCTAGACCGGCTGATCCTTGGCCGCGACATCTCGCCTCTCAGAGTCTATGAGGTTCAGGGCCACAGCTACTTCTCCTACGGAAAAATACTGTATCGTGAGACTGCTGCTCGACTGTTGGGTCGTTTGCACGTTGACCAGAGAAACGCCTACGTGAGCGCCGACTGCGGGCTCGAAGGCCTGTTCGAGGTTTCAAGGACATGTATCATGCCGATCCAGAGAGCCAGCCGTGCGACCATCGGCACCAACATGACAAGCCTCCAGCTATACCACGCGGTCAAGCGAGACGTCCTCATTCCATGGAACAAGAATCAGCCTGAAGAACTGAAGAACAGTGGAGAGCTGGTAACCGCCGATCGGGGGGGATTCATCTACCAGCCTGAGATCGGGATTCATGATCATGTTGGAGAGCTGGACTTTTGCCAGCTCTATCCGACACTCATGACCAAGATGAATCTCAGCGGTGAAACAGTCAACTGTACCTGTTGTCCTAATTCCGTGAACCGTGTTCCGGAGCTCGAGTTCAACATCTGCGAGCGATCGGCGGGCATCGTTCCTCTCTCCCTGAAAATTTTGCTCGACAAACGAGCACGGTACAAGATTGCAAAGAAAGCTGCTGTGGACGAGGAGTTGAAGACGCTTTATGATCGCCGACAGTCCGCGCTCAAGTGGATCCTAGTCTGTTGCTTACCGCCTGAATCACCTGTACTGATCTCTCAGAATGGAAAGGTCAGTTACCAACAAATTGGCAAAATAATTGACCAGCAATTAGGTGAGGACATAGGAGTCTTTGATTGTCCTCAGGAATTGTTTGTTGCAGGAGTCGATAAGAATCTAAAATCACAATTTTGCAGAGTCTCGAAACTAATCAAGACCCCTTCTCCAGAAAAACTCCTGAGGGTAAGAATGGATGATGGTAGGGAAGTAAAGTGCACTACTAACCATTCATTTTATGTTCTGAGAAATGGACACCTGGTTGAAATAAACGCAGAGCAGTTGTCCAAAGGAGACCTCGTACCAGTAGCCAAACGGATCGTTCACAATTCAACAGTTTCGAGATTAGACCTTCTAGAACGAGTTAGACAAGAGATAGGCCAGACTGAGAACGACCTTTGGCGGGCCAAGGGGGATAGCCTCCGATTAGTCGTGAGCTCTTCTTCGAGCACTCTTCAAGTTGTTCTGGAAAAGGAACGAAGACATATTCAGAACTTAGAGGCGTGGCGTGAAAATGGAATAATCCCTTTTCGATATCTAGACCTGTTATCCCTTCCTGAACAGTCCTCGGATATCATAATTGGCCGCGGTAGAAGAGGAGGACATGTAGCTTGGCTACCCGCTTCCCTCGACTTGGACGAAGACTTGGGTTTCTTTCTGGGATTTTACGTAGCAGCTGGAAGTGCGGGAGAGAATTTCGTACGACTCGACATGGGAGGAAACGAAACTGATATCGTTGATCATCTTTTTTCCATCATCAAAACAAAGTTTGGACTTACGCCTCGAGTATACAAAGAATCTAAGGCTAACATGTTCGTGGTTCAGGTTAACAGCATAAGCTTAGTTCAGATTCTGAATCGGATCTTCGAACTTCCCTCTTCGTCTATCGCTGGCAAATTGAAGGTCCCCCCCTTTCTCTTTAACGCTTCAAAAGAAGCGATCCTTGGTTTTCTTTCCGGACTTGTAGCTGGAGATGGGAGCGTAAACAAGGATCGAGACCAGGTCTCAATAGCGACCCACTCCTATGATTTTGCGGTGCAGATAGGATACTTAGCCCTCCACCTCAGAATACCTTTCAACATAATAAAAGGGAAGAGGCTTCACACAATTTATTTTGTTGGCCCTAATGGGCTTCATCCCTTCAAGAAATCGTTTCTCAAGAGAAGACATAGAACTCGTTTTGAAACGATTCGAAGTAGTTGCCACAAGGATTGCCGCCATGCTATCTTTGAAATGTTCCCGGTAGAACAATCCGGCCTCAAAGAAATCGCTACTCTCGCCCGTACAGTTAGAACTCCCAGACTAGAGGGTAGGGTCCGAGTTTGTCCTGAACGTGCGAGAAGATCTCTTCAAAGAATAGCGGAAAACTCGCGCTTTTCTCGACTACGAGAAGCCCACTCTCGAATCATGAATCTGCTAGATTCTGATATTGGTTTTGTCGCGGTAAAAGAAGTCGAGCAGATTGAATCTTCTTCTCCCTTTGTGTATTGTTTTGAGATCTCGGATGATGAGAACTTTCCTGCTTTCTTTACAGGATCTGGTGGAGTTCTTGTCCACAACTCCTTTGGATATCTTGGTTTCAAGAATGCTCGTTTTGGAAAGATAGATGCTCACATCGCGACCTGCGCCTTCAGCAGAAAATCTCTGAGAGAGGCTGCAACTCTGGCTGAGGCTCGCGGTTTCACATTGGTCCATGGAATAGTCGATTCGTTCTGGCTGCGAAAGCAGGAAGCGACAAGAAGCGAGTACGAGGATCTCTGCAAAGAGATACGTGACAAGCTTAGGCTGCCGATCTCTTTTGAGGGAGTTTACAGGTGGATTGTTTTTCTCAGTTCAAAGACAGACTCGAAGGTCGGAGTGCTAAACCGGTACTATGGTATTTTCGAAGATGGAAAACTCAAAGTTCGCGGAATAGACCTTCGAAGACATGATACTCCCGATATCGTTCGGCAGTGCCAGTCTAAAATGCTCGAAATCCTCATGAAGGCTCGTGATTCAAACGAGTTCAGACTACTCATTCCCAGCGCTCTCAGGGTCCTGGAAAAGTTCGTGGGCTTGCTGCGAGACGGCAACGTTCCCCTAGAGGATCTGGTGATAGTCAGGAATTTGAGCAAGAATCCGGACGAGTACACTCACCAGGTTCCCCAGGCGATAGCTGCGAGACATCTTGTTGCACAGGGAGGATCGGTGCATGCGGGACAGCAGGTCAGCTACATCCTAACCCGTGACCAGACTCGCACGGCTTTACCGCCTGAGATTGTTGATGAAGGAACAGTCTATGATTCGGAGCGTTACGTGGATCTTCTCTGTTCTTCAGCAGCAAACCTTCTCCTACCCCTCGGCTATGACACGAAATATCTTCGATCCATGTTCAAGAAAACCGAGATGAAGCGACCAGCAGCCTCTCAAGAGTTTTCCATAACGCCGTTCCTCAGAGGAAATCGCCCGGAATAACCCCCGTTCGGCGATCTGGAACATGGCTCAATTCTTGCCTGGAATTCGTTCGTGAAAAGTTGAAGATTTCCCTTCTTTTTGCCTTTTCATCAAAGCCCGGATCCTGCCCTGAATCGCATGTCTCGCCCTTAATCAATGCCAGACAGCAGATTTTCTCCGCAGGAGGGGGGGTCTTGCACCGGGCACCTCGCAACGCAAGAGAGGCGAGTTCCGACTAGCCGCTGAAATTGGTTTCTCTGGAATAAACGGTTCTAGAGGTATCTTGTCAGCGTCTGGTTATCAAGGGTCGCGATCTCTGTCTTGCCTGTGGGGAGGAACGGATGCCTGGTCACAGTCAGCTGCGTATGCGCTCCTCCATCCTCCAGTACCGCTGAGACGTGAGCTGTTCTAGCTAGAACATCATCCATCACCTTACTTCGTGACTGCAAATTCGTAACGACGATGATCATGTTCCTCTTCTCAGCGAGCGTGGCCAAGGAACGAACATCTTTGGAGAAGAGATCGAGCGCTTCCCTCTTCTCTTTGACATCCGGATCACAATAGAGAGCTGTAATATCCGATACGATCGCTAGCCGGGCATCACACTCGTCAATTGCCCCTGCGAGCCGTTCAGTTATGAAACCGCTCAGCTGGTGATGGGTGAACTCTCTGCTGAGATGAATCCGCAGCTTCGTCCTCTCCTGATCAAGCCTGAGGCTGAAAGCGTGACGAGATACAGTGTACGCGTCGAAAACGTTTCCCCCGTCAACAAAAACGACATCACTATCCAATCCCGGCGGAAGAGGATAGACTGCTCGGACGCACAAGAGATGGCTGAGACCGTTGGAGGCTTCGCCCTGTAGAGTGACTAGTTGGCCGAAGCGGAGAACAAGGGTTTCGTCAAGCAGTTCAATCCCTGAAGGCAGATCCGACCGGACATCTCGAAGCAGTGTGCTTCCTCGGCTCAGTTTCGCCTCAAACGACCCGCCAGGTTCGATCAGCTGCTCGGGGTCTTTGCAGACCGGACTAGTAAGAAACCGTCTTCCCAGCGGAAGAGTTGACGTTTGTACTTTCAGGGTCTTGTTAATCTCGAAACCGCATCCCGGGCAGATGTTCGAGAAGGCAAGCTGGACTTTTCGTGGATTGATGAACAGTTTCGAGAGGACTAGTATTTCATCGCAGAGACTGCAACTGTACAGAAAGCCTTGAGGGCTTGACTGGTCCTGGTCCAGCTGCCAGATCTTCGACTGTAGAGGTTCAGCGGTGTGTCGCGTCCCCATTTTCCTGGCTCAATGTACTAGTCCTTATTCGTCGCGTTTGTTGCGGGCGACAGCGTCCTCAACGCCCTTCTCCGTGATGCGGAAGTAAGTCTCGGATTCCGGCAGATAAGGCGAGTCAATGACCTTGGCAACGCGCAGTCCCTGACTGGACTTTTTGAGCATGATACGGTGTGTGGATGCGTGGGCCATGATGTTCCCGCCTGCAGGCCGCATAGGATCGCCGAAGAACGCCTGCGGATTAGCCTGCACCTGATTAGTGACGACGACTGCGAGGTTGAGGGCTTGAGCTATCCGGAGGAGCTTGTGGAGATGGCTGTTCAGACGCTGCTGTCGTTCGCTGAGAGACTCTCGACCAATATATTCGCCGCGGAAGTGTGAGAGGATAGAATCGACAACAAGCAGTTTGATGTTCTCCTCTTTGCAGATCTTGAAAGCGTGATCAACAGTCAGTACCTGATGGTCGCTATTGTAGACCCGGCTGTAGATGATACCATCAAGAATCTTGTCAGGGTCCTGTCCGCTTGCCTGGGCCATCTGGAATACTCGTTGGGCCGCGAAGGTGCCCTCAGTATCGATGAAGAGAACTTTCCCCTCCAGTCCACCTTCTGCGGCGGAAAGCTGAGTCTGAATACTCAATTTCATAGAAATCTGCGATTTCCCCGCTCCGAATTCGCCGACGAACTCGGTGATAGCCTGTGTCTCAAGTCCACCACCCAACAGCGTATTGAGGTTGCTTGATCCGAAGCTAAGGCGGAGCAGAGTCTTGCGTCGCTCCCATAACTGTTTGGCAGTGACAAAATCTGTCTGGATGGTTTCGCGAGCAGCTTTACTGATCTTGTGGGCAACGCTGCTCTCTAGACCCGCTTTTTCGACAAGCTCGCGGATAGGTGCGATTGCGAGGGCCGAGATAGAGTCGTATCCGGCTTCTCGGAGCTTGTTCGCCGTAACCGGACCAACGCCGTCTAGGTCTTGAATATCTAACACTTCAGCGGTCATTACACATCTGCGTAGCACCGGCCCGAATTCGCTTATCTCTCACAGTGAGGAGTGAAAGTATTCCTACAAATTGGAAGGCTAAGTCTATCGAAGGGCGCTTTTCAAGATCCTTTAGAAGCCGAGGACGAATCCTTCCTATCCAGCTTCGCCGACCACTGGTTCATCGTCTTGGACAACAACTCCCGGAACCGCTTCACAGCGGACGTAAGCCGTAACAGCTCAGGAACATCCCGCGGACTATACGTGGTCGACGCGGCTGAAACAGGCAGGGAAGCACCCATACCTGTCAACGGCTGGTCCATACGAACCCATCCATGGCCCAGCTCGGAAAGCAGAGGGAGCACGCTCGTATCCGTTTCCCCAGTCAACTTGTACAGACTGGGCTCCCGAACGTCCAACCGGGACAGCTTACTAGTAAACGAGGATTCTTTCGAGAATTTTAGATCCGCCTGAAACGCCCGAGCCAGCTGCTCCGTCAACGCCCGCACCTCCAAGAAACAGTCCGGCAACATACCCAAGAGAAGATTCACCCGAAGACTCTGCGACAACGGATGAAGGACCCGGACGAGATAGTTCGGAACCGCATGACGAGAAAACGTCTCTGAAAGATGACCCAGCCCCATAACCCAAGACAAATGCGACTTGAAATCCTCACGTAGTCCCAAGACCTCGCTCCAAGCTTGACTCCCCTCACCGGATTGACAGAAATCCAGGTTCCGAGTCAAAGACACGTTCACCTGGCGAAGAACATCAACATCCACCGGTGTGACCAATGGATCCTGAGCGGGCAAGGATATCCAGCCCTTGAGGGCTGGTCAAAGTGGGAGATAGGCAAAATGTTCCCCACGCACAGCCATAGTCGTTCATGACTGGCACTTGAGCGAGTGAAGGGACCGACTAGGAACGCGGTTAAATTGCCAACAGCTCATCTGTCTTCGTGAAGACCATCCTATCAATCAGCGAAGAAGATGTTGGCCAGACTCTAACGGTCCAGAAATCGATCCAGCTCGCTCGGCGCGCTTACGTCCTTCGAGCAAGGAAAAGAGTACTCGAGCCTCTTCGTACGTGGTTTACGGTTCGAGGTGGAGCATCTTTCTATTTCATGCCTGCGCACATATTTGGCCTAAGAACAGTCTCGGTGAAAGTTGTCAGCGTAAACCCTAGAAACCGCAACAGCTCAATCCCATCGATATCAGCTACAATCTACGTCTTCGACTCGAAAACTGGGTTGGAGCTCGCCCGAATCGCCGGGAACAACCTGACAGCGATCAGAACCGCTGCCAGTTCCGCATTAGCCACCGACCTTCTAGCTCTCAAGGAGATAGATTCGCTGGGAATCATCGGAACGGGAAATCAAGCTAACGCCCATCTTCCAGCGATGCTGGAAGCGAGAAATGTCTCACGCGTCCTAGTCTACTCTCCATCAAAGGCCCATCGGAAGAGATTCGTGCGAAGGGCTTCAAAGGGAACCTCGTTATCGGTAATTGCCAAACGTTCTGCCGAAGAAGTGGCTCGAAAATCTGACCTTCTCGTCCTAGCCACCAGCTCTCGTGTTCCTCTCTTCCGGGGCGCTAGGGTTCCTCTTGGGACTCACGTGAATGCTATAGGGGCTGCTCTTCCGAGTTCACGAGAGATAGACACGACTCTCGTGAGAAGATCCATTCTTGTTGTTGACTCTCGGGAACAGGCTTTCTCAACTTATGGGGACATCATGATCCCGCTCAAAGGGAAGGCGATTAGGAAATCGCATGTCAGAGCGGAGTTAGGCGAGTTGCTTCTCGATCCCAGTATCATAGAGAGAAGAGAGAATGAAGTAACAGTTTTCAAGGCTGGAGGACTCGGAGTGTTAGACGCGGTCTTTGCGGACTATATGGTCTCGCATTTTTAGCGGTTCTTGGAAACACCCTGCGGTAGAACCAATTTAATAGTGGGTCTGAGGTTTCGCCGTCCTCGTGGGCCGGTAGATCAGCCTGGTACACAGCGCGTTAGAGCTGGCCGAAGATCGCCCGCTTGGCAGGTCATCCTCGACCCTGAATGCGGGAAGGCACTAACACTGCTCCGTAGGGCCGCGGGTTCAAATCCCGCCCGGTCCACCAAACAATCTCAGTTGATCTTATAGGTGCCCACAAAACGAGCCTAGACCATTCGGGAGAATCCTTTGCCTAGTAGAGAGCCCACCTGGTTCGAGACAATCAACCCGGCCACAGGCAAGACCCTCAAACGATACAAATCATCGACAAAAACCGATGTTGACAAGGCAGTTACGAAGGCCAGAAAGGCGTTTGAGAAATGGCATCAACTTTCGTCCTCTAAACGTGCAATCTATCTGGAAAGGACAGCGAAGACTCTCCGGGCCCAGAAAGAGAAGCTGGCCAGAATTATCACCCAAGAGATGGGGAAACCGATCAAAGAATCATTACCCGAAGTTGCAAAATGCGCCTGGGCGCTGGAGTACTATTCCGAGAATGGCCCCAAATTCCTGAACCCGGAGATCGTAAAGACAGACGCGAACGATAGCTACCTATCATTCGAACCCCTAGGCGTCATCGGTTCCATCATGCCCTGGAACTTTCCGTTATGGCAATGCATCCGGTTCGCAGCACCCTCCTTGATGGTCGGCAACACGACCGTCTTCAAGCCCTCTAGCATAACCCCTCAGTCAGGACTGGCTCTCCAAAATGCTTTCGAGTCAACCGGGATGATCACCGGATGCTTCAGCATAGTTCTCGGAAGTTCACAGGTAGCCAACCATCTAATCGAGTCCGATACTGCAGCTATCTCGTTCACCGGCAGTGTTAACGCCGGACGAATGGTAGCTCAAAGAGCAAGCAGTCAGCTGAAGAAATTCGTTCTCGAGCTGGGAGGCAGCGACCCATTCATAGTTCTTGAAGACGCGGACGTTGAAGCTGCATCAACAGGCGCGGTCGCAGGCCGTTTCATCAACAACGGCCAGAGCTGCATCGCCACCAAGAGAATCTTTGTCGTCAAGAAAGTTCTGGACGAATTCCTAGAAAAATTCGTGAAGAAGACGAAGTCATTGAGAGTGGGAGACCCTCTTAGTCCGGAGACAGATATCGGACCCATGGTCGGGGAAGATGCCCTCAAGACATTGGACGGGCAGGTCAAAGACGCTGTCAGACAGGGAGCCAATCTGGAACTTGGTGGCGAGAGACTCAGGCGCAAAGGATCGTTCTATGCTCCCACCATCCTGACAAACACTACACCTAGAATGAGGATCATGAAGGAAGAGACGTTCGGACCGGCCGCACCCGTGATGGCGGTCAAGGACGAGGATGAGGCAATTCAACTCGCGAACGATAGCGAGTTTGGCCTCGGAGCAAGCGTCTGGGGAACGGATACCAGGCGGGCAGAGAAGGTGGCGAGAGGAGTCTCTGCTGGCCTTGTGACAGTAAACAATGTTGTGGTCTCTGACCCTCGGATGCCGTTCGGCGGGGTCCGGCATAGCGGGATTGGTCGTGAGCTCTCAAGGTACGGAATGCTGGAATTCACGAACATAAAGTCGGTCCGTGTATACGAAAAGTCGCCACTCGCCCACGCCCACGTGGAATAATAGGCTCTGTGTGACGCTTCGTGGGAGGCAAGACAGCTCTTCTCTATTCCGAGAGGTTTCTAGATTACAACCTCGGACCCCTTCATCCTCTCCGTCCAATAAGAGTGAAGTTAACACACGATCTGATCCAGTCGAAAAGATTAGTCAATGGAAACATCGCCAGTATCATGACACCCCGCATGGCCTCTGAGGAGGAAATTCTTCTCTTCCATGAAAGAGAGTACGTTAGCTTGGTTCAGAAGTACAGCGAGAGAGGTTCAGGGCTTTTGGACGCGGGCGATACGCCTGCTTTCAAGGGATGCTTCGAAGCCACCAGTCTAGTCGTGGGCGCCTCCCTAGAGGGATGCGATGAGATAATGAGTGGAAGATTCACTCATGCCTTCAACCCATCCGGTGGACTGCATCACGCGCGTCCCGAACGAGCGTCGGGATTCTGCATCTTCAACGATCCTGCGGTCAGTATCAATTATCTGAAAACGAAGTACAAGCTGAAGCGACTTGTCTACTTGGACATCGATGCTCATCATGGAGATGGGGTCATGTACGGGTTCTACAATGATCCCTCAGTGTTAGACATCGACCTCCATGAGAGCGGAAAATACATCTTCCCTGGAACCGGATTCCCGGATGAGATCGGAGGGAATGAGGCAAGGGGGCTCAAGCTAAACATCCCGCTCCCGCCCGGCACAGGGGACCAAGCCTACATGAAGGCGTTTCGCAAACTTGTTCCCGATATTGTGAGAAGATTCCGACCCGAGATCATTCTCGTCCAGTGCGGGGCAGACGGCCACGCGGAGGATCGTCTCGCGCATCTTCGACTCACCACACATATGTACGGGGAAGTTGTTTCTGAGATGCACTCACTCGCTCACGAACTATGCCAAGGCCGACTTTTGCTGTTTGGTGGAGGCGGATATACACTCGCTAACGTCCCCAGGGTCTGGACAGTCGCCTTCGCAACGCTTGCCGGAGCTAGGTTGGATAACACAATCCCAGACGGCTGGTCAAGGGAGTTTAGCGAGCTCACCGGTGAGGATCCTCCGAAGGGCTTACAGGATGAGCCTACAACAGATGATTTGAAGACGACCGGCGAAGTGGATAAGGTGCTCAGGGAGCTTGCCACATATCTCTCCCTTTGATTACGTGACAGTGCAACGTTTATCTTTCAACGCGCCGAGCGTCCGCGAAGAACCATAGATGGGTAGCAAAGGAACCACCTCACTAGGAAAAGCAGGCGGAAAAGGAACCCACATCAGATGCCGGAGATGTGGCCGACACTCATACCACGTCCGGAAGAAACGCTGCGCTGCATGCGGCTTCGGGGAGATCACAAAGCTTCGACGCTACTCATGGCAAAACAAGAAGATCAACCGGACACGGATAGTCTAGAAGCCAGCAGTCTTAGCTATCCGACCCTAGTTTACACTTCTCCTTTTTCGGCTCGAACCTGAGGATGAAACCACCTTTGGTGGAAGTTAGGTGTCCGCGATGCAACCGCCCGATGCACTGGAATAGTAGACTGAAGATTTTCATCTGTGACACAGATGGATTCATACTAGGTCCAAACGACCCCTACGTGAAACGACTGGAATACGAAAATAGTCAAAGTGCTCCAGCCACGTCTAGTCATTGAAGTTGAGCCCGGACCCCGAGTAAACTTCGCTCGCCAGATTGAAAATCACAAGTTCCTGACCCACTGCGTTGCACAAGGATTGTTTTGTAGTCCTGCAGAGTATTTTCGTTGAGAATGGTTTCTCCTTCGTCTACACAATAACAGCGAAGAATGGAACCACCGATGAGAGACCAACGACAAATATTCCCGTTGTCGACGAGACCATATTGACGAATGAAGATTTCTGGTGGCTCATAGGATATCTACAAGGAGATGGCTGCGTAGACCCGAGAAATGGAATTTGGTTCCACTCGACCGATCCCGAACTCATACAGATCGCCAAGAGTGTGGTCACCGACCTCTTCAGCCTTGCTTCAAGCACGTATCTAGAGATACCTCCACCTCCGTGGAAGCCGAGGCTGAGACTGGCGGTATACTCCCGAACCCTTGTCAAGTGGCTGAGCAAGCAACATTTGAGATTTGGCACTCAGAGATGGAACGTGCCGGTCTTATCGAAGGACCTCTACTGCTCGTACATCGCGGGGCTATTCGACGCGGAGGGTCAGGTCGTTTTGACGCGAAACAAGAGACTCTCACGATTTGTGATTCATAGTGCAAATGGACTCTCCCTGCGAACTATTGCACAACGAATGAGCGAGTTCGGAGTTGACTGCCTCTTACGCACGAGAGTTCGAGATGGCAAGCCGAGTGTTCACTACCAACTCGAAATAGTAAGGAGGGGAAACCTCAGATGGTTCGTCAGGAACATTGGGAAACGTAGTCGTTTGCACAGAAAGAATTGCTACCTGAAAGAGGAACTGCTCCAGAAAATTCCGGCAGGCGGGCTCAAAGGCCGAATTCGAGAAGCCCAAAGGGAGAAAACCCGGGCTGTCCTAATACCTCCTCAGGGAAATCTCCGAGTCAAGAAAAATAGGCCACCCTCGAAAGAGTGGGCAAAATCAAGTGGGCTCGGCCGGATTTGAACCGGCGACCTTCGCCGTGTCAGGGCGACGTCCTAACCAGGCTTCGCCGACGCGTCAACGGCGTCTTAGACGACGAGCCCCAGGTGTTGGCGAATCATGAGGCTGTATCAAGCTTTCCGCTTACCAATTCAAACACCGACTCACTCTGTCGTGGGTAACAATACAGCTTAAACTGGATCGAGGGGACCCTCGATGTTCATGTGGAAAAAACTCGGACGACCGGCTACTGCGATCTCACTACTGGCGCTCATTGTAGCCGCCTTCAGTATGCCAGCCCATGCTCAAACTGTAAACTGGCGAGCGGACAAGTCTGCATACATTCCTGGCGACACGGGCACGCTAACAATCACAATAATCAATACCGGCTCAAATCCTCTGGAGGTACGGAACGTTACCGTGTACTATCCGTGGGCCGGGTACGATACCAATGGAAAATGGCTCACGGGCGGGAACATTAGCTACAATTTCTCTCCGTTCAAAGAGTTGACCTCCGTTAGTGGCGGGGCCAATAATGTCTCCTACACGACGCCGTCTTTCACTGTTCCATCTTGGTGGGGCGCCGCATCGAGGCCCCAGTTCAATTGCCCCGGAGGAACCACGAACACTAGATATGGAATTTACTCTGCTTGCATCCTTATGGGATGGAACGCCGATAACCAACGATATAATCCAACTGACTTCGGGCTCAGCGTGGCCGTGGCGACGTATACCCCGTCATCCATCTCACAACTGTCACAATGGGTTCCGCTTGCTACTCTGGGGGTCCTCGTTATCGCGACTGCCTTCCTTGCATTGACTTGGAGCCGGCTCGGTAATCTTCCCAAGAAGCCCTAGCACTAGTTCCCATCCGTTCCATTCTACTTTTTCTTGTTTGAGAGCATAGAATATCCTGCCGACTTGTGTAGGTAAGGCATTTTACTGGAGAGATTCGTCGACTCGTACTGGGCCCGTAGCTCAGTACGGACAGTAGCGTCGGCCCTCTAACAATCAGAGGAGAGCCGAAGGTCGAGGGTTCAAATCCCTCCGGGCCCGCCAGGTGATCTAGTTTGAACTCGAATTCCAGCGATCTCCAAAAGCTTCTGCTGCTTTCGTTCGATAGTGAATCCGACGATGTTTGTGAAATCCAATACGGATTTGGACCGCACGCGTAATGCGTAACAATTCTTTTTTCTAGCATATAGCCTCCCCGTACGGGGGTCTTTGAGAATCGTCCCTGCAATTTTCTGTACGTATAGCTTTCCTGTTTCAATGCGTAGTTCGCGTAAAAGGTGCTTCACGAAGAATAGAACGTCTTTGCTTGTGTTGCTAACCTGAATTCCGCCACTTACAGACCCTTCAGAGTCGTAGAATGCCCTTAGAAAGGCGGTTTCACATTTCCTGCAATGTCGTATCCAAGGTCTGAGCTCCCGACATTGACGACTGAGGAATTTGTGGAGAAAGATGCTTGCTCCTTGGACTATCCATCTCTTTCTCTTCTGGCTCCACCGAACTTTATACAGCGAGGGTCGGCTGAGGAGTTTTGCGAGGCATCTGCTGAATTCTTCAGCGAAATCTCTGTCGGTTACACTGAGCAGAATCTCTCTATGGTGTTCGTGAACATTTAGGTTGCCATCGCTTAGGGCCGCGCCTATAACGTAAGCAAGTTCCGGACATGCCGTGGGAGTGAACGGGTTAACCCTCCCCAAAGGGTTGTGAATTCCTCGGACCCAGTAGCTTACGGATGACTTCGATAACTCCCTCCCCGTAGTGTCGAAAATTTGCTTTTGCAATTGCCTGTAGCTTAGGCCTCGACTCCTAAGCTCCCTTGATCGCGTGGTATAGCTTCAGCCTCGTATCCAGCGGAAGGTAAGGGGCGGCCTTTCGCGGCGTCCGACCGAAGGGAAGGCGTGTGCGTGCAGTGGGGCGGTTTTCACGGATCGTAGTTGCAACGCGATCGGTTGGCATGGTCAGTTTCCTCATGTTGTTATGCTCGACGGACTGCATGATACAGAACGAACGCCTTGAGCCATCGGTCTCTTATGTGAGAGATACCCGATTGCCCCACGAAAAGATACGCAGCGAAGGATCCCGACTAAATGCGAGCGGAGGTGTCGACCAGGCATGCGTCGCTAACCCACCCTCAAGTTTCTCCCATCAGATCCCTCTGTCAAATCGGACGGGCCGTTCAATCGTCGACAGTCTTCAAATAAGCGGGTTACATCGTCTCGCGAAGAAATAAGTCAACAGCGAGCCATGTCCCACTGGCTCTGACCTCGTTCCGGGTCGGCCCTAGTGAGCCCGCCGGAAACTAGATATGATCTTTGTCTTTTCTTCGACCGACAATGAGATGCTCGATGGCCCTTAACTGCGGATGAAAACGGTGAGGCAAGGCATCTTTCAAGATCCCAAAGTCAGACGCTCTGAATATCCTGAAGGTCCGGCTAATGGTCACAAATGCCAAGGCGAACACAACCAATAGTATCGGCACTCTCATAAGAGGAGTCAGACGACCGATGAGAAGATAGTCAACCGTTGCAAGCGGGATCCCCACCCCGGCGGCCAATAGCACCGCGACGGGCAAAGCACTTCCGACATGGGTTTTGGCGGACGACTCCATGCTCCGACGCGCCAAGATCACAATTCCTGCTCCCAGAATAATCCTGCCTATGCCTCCCCCAAGTGGTCCGAGGAATTTCGCCGTAATTGCAACTGCCGCCAATCCTACTGCGGTGGCAGCCATGGTAACTAAGAGAACTTGTCTGGTTCTTCCAACGGCTTGCAGAGATGTTGTCAGGATCGCCCCCTGAGCTGTAAATATTGAGGCCAATGCCAGTATCGCAAATATGGTCCATTGGCTGACGTATTCTGGCCCGTAGATCAATTCGATTATGGTTGGTGCGATCGCGGCCAACGAGGCCCCGAACGGAAGAACTGCTAGGTTCGTCAATCTGAATGCGATGGACAATCGTTCAGAAATAGCTTGGGTTTCTTCAGTGGCGTGACTCGCTGAGAGAGCAGGATAGAGCGCCTGAGTAACTGGGATCCAGAGAACGGATAATGAGCTTACGCTAGCTACAATTACGTAGTAGATCCCATTCGACGGGAGAATGCCGAATAGCGCGGTCAGGATTGCGAAGTCACCGTATTGTTGCCCAAAAACGATGAGAGCAGCGCCAAAGACAGGCAAGCTGAACATCAAAAGAGGTTTCACTGGGTGAGACGATTGAGAAGGAAGACGGCCATGCCAAAGATAGAAAGAGAGAACGAGGGCGACCAAACCCCCAATAGCCCAACCGAGAACTATGCCAAGGACTTTGTAACCCAGTAGGGCGAGGACTAGCCCGAGCCCACGGCTCAATGGTACGTAGGTTGCGTTCTGGTAGAGGCTTCTGGCGTAGGACCCTACCCCAACGAAATACGCTCCAAACAGTAGAACAAAGTCCAGCATGAGTCCTGATGCGAAAGTGATTAACAGGAGACTTCCACCATCAGGCCTGCCAAGAAATGAAGGGCCTATGATCGGTGAGACAATGGCAGCTATAACAAACCCGGCTCCACCTGTCATTGCGCATAGCTTCAGGATGGTTCTTGCAACAGCACCAGCGGTCTCGGGGTCGTTTCTGGCAATGTTGCTGGAAATGTAACGGGTTGCAGATGAGGGCAGGCCGAGTTGTGTCAATGCGACGAATGCTGCCTGCGTCGCAAGCAGAACGCCTGTCTGAGTAACTTCTAATGTGGTAAGAACGCGGGCGAGCAAAGCGTAAAAGATGAAGTAGGTTGCGTAGGTAATTATCTGCTGAGTTGTAAGGTAGGCTGCACCACGAGGAACGTTGTAAACGTCAACCGCTTTGGACATGGAATACGCGTTGAAGCGCATTCACGGAGTTCTTCTAGATTACGGTCGAGAATGACAATCAATCCATGAGATCTAGAAGAATGTTATCGGAAATGTTCCCAGCCCCGTTCTTCGACCTGAATCCGCCTCCCGTCAAGGTGAGCTACTACCTCACTCCCCTTTTCCACAATGCCAATTCTCTTTAGCGATGGAACGCGTTTTTTCAAGCTGGAGAACCTGTTTGGCGCAACGGTTACGAGAAGCTCGTACTCCTCACCCCCGTATAGCGCGAGTTCTATCGCGGAAATGCGACGTTCTTTGGCGAAACTCTGTGCGGCAGGGGCAACCGGAATTGTGTGAAGGTTGATCCCCACGAGACTGGCTCGTGCGATCTGGTGCAAGCTCCAAGCCAGACCGTCGCTTGAATCAATGGAACTTGTGACTCCACCGCTTTTGGCGAGGATGATTCCTTCTGTCAAACGGGCCTTCGGGCGAAGAACTGCGTTAACAAGCGAGGTATGATTTGCGAGTTTCTTCTTTTCCCTTGACATGAGGATTCTCAAACCTGCGGCAGGGTTCCCGAAAGGTCCCGTTACGGCGACAACGTCCCCGACCCGTGCTCCGTCTCGTCGAACCAGCTTCTTCGGGTTCGCGACTCCAACGCCTGCTACGTCTATTACGAGATCATCGGCTTGGTTGGTGTCACCGCCGATGATCTTGCAATGGTATTCTCGCGCTGCTTGGCTTAGCCCAAACGCAATATTTTGAACCGTCTTCCTAGCGACCGGCCCGGGGAGTCCCAGGGACACCATCAGGGCCGTTGGTTGGACGCCTTTTGCGGCGAAATCGCTGACCGCGGCAACGACGGCCTTTCGTCCCGCTTCCTGAATTGTCATTCCAGGCGGGATATCGGTGCTTCCCACAAGCATGTCTGTCTTGACAATGATCCATGTTTTCGATGAGAGAGGGATTGCGGACACGTCATCGTTGAAGCCAAGTAGGGGCCTCAGTTGGCGGGCGAATTGTTTTGTGAGTATGCAGATTATTTCTCGTTCTGTTAGACTTGTCATCGAGTTGCAGGATGGTCGATTATGGTAGGAGCTTTAAGTCAAAGCGTTGTCGAGCGTTGGCTTGGTGCCTCGGTGGCTCAGCCTGGTAGATGTTTCTCACACCGGAGAGCATCCGCCTCGTAAGCGGAAAGGCAAACCGGGTCGTTTGCCCCGTAGGGTCGCGGGTTCAAACCCCGCCCGAGGCTCCACACTGCAAGTGCGCGTCTTAGTCTGGAACCAATTTGACAATCTTGGAATCAATGTTAGCTCTTGAACAGATCTCGGAGAAGATCCCTCATCCCCGGTGGTTTCTTCCCAATCAGTTCTGCGAACCGTTGCGTCGTCTGGAGCCGCCAAAGACGATAGTAGCTATTCCATCCCTGAGCCACCAAAAGTTCATCAGTTGAGGCATGAGGTGGAAGAGAATTTCTCACTTTTCGATAAGCAGCCAATGTCAGACTCGAATAGCTTACTCTTGATACCAACCATTTGGAAATCCTTTCAATTTCCTCAGGAATTGAGGTCCCTTTTCGTCCTCACATCTTCGCGCGGTCTTCACGGCAAACTCTGATGCATCTGACGTTATTGTGAATGTGTATCCATTGATGACAAAGAAAAAGGAAGTAGTCATCAGTCCCGTCCGCTTGTTTCCATCTGCGAAGGGGTGGAAACTTATGTAGGCGTACATCATCGCGGCGGCCCTTCTTAGCAAGCTAGGAAATGGAACAAAGTTGAAAACGTCAGTCTGTGCCCATTCCAAACACCCGTCTACCATGCCCTGGGACATGTAGCCAGTGGAACCGCGCTGTTGTATGAGAGTGGTGTGGAAGTCTTCGACGTGATTCGATGTAGGATAGAGAATTATAAGCTGCTGTCGTCGTGCCATTACATTTCGGCTAATCTGTCGAAAACTTCTTTGTTTTGCGCAATTACAGCGGCAGCAAAATCGCTGGCGCTAAACTTTTCGACAAGCTTCTTTGCAATATGCGGCATTGCAAGGAGGGCGATGGTTGCCAATATAGTAAGTAGCTTAACCAGCAGTGCACTTGAAAACGCTGGCATTCTTACACTCATTTGTCTTAACCTTTCAATATGAATTGTGCTTATACTTGTATTAAAGTCTCCTAAGACTAGTCCGACAATAGTGCTCCATAGAGCTAGTGGAAGGTCAATCTGTAGAAAACGATCATTCCACGCGACAGTCAAGCGAACAGCATTTGCACCATGTGCGAGAAGTGAGATTGAACCAGCGTGCCCACAATACCGGATGACAGACCTCAGGAATTGTTCCTTGCTCCAATAGGGAAGATTGGAGGGGTTTGAACTTGCATTCGCTCCCACACCCGAGAACTTGAAGAACGGGCTAGTTCAGACTCCCGAAAGGAGTCAGAACTAAAGGCAGATTCAATTCGACCCTTGGGAGAGCCAACGAGAGTCAGTCCTGTGAAAGGATAAGTCAGGAAAATTCTCTTCGTAATTGTTCTCACGGTTTGCGATGCGAGACCGCTCGCTAAGGATGAATATCGGGGCACAAATTCAATTTAAAGGATGGAGTTCGTTTCTTCCTCTGTGGGGAATCCTTCAGGCTCCCCCAAATTTTAGGACGAGTCTACCGCAACTCCATTGGTTCCATAATGTGAGCTAGCGCAAAAGCTTAGCATGGCATTTAGACATACCCATCTGTCAAGACTTGCCAACTCAGATACTCGCCGTCTCCCTTGCTGCATTCATCTCGATATCTGCCCTTCTGCTTGCGGACAGAGAACGCTACATGCATGGGTTCAGGTCGTTCGACCTCAGTTTCGCGCAAGCAATGGTCCTCTCAACAGTCAAGCAGGCCAAAGAAACATCACAAACCTATGCAGAAATCGCAAAGATGTGGCTGAGAAGGTCGCAAGATTTCAGACATGCATCTCTCTCCTTGAGCTTCTCCTGCGCTAATATGCTAGTCAGTACGGTTCTCATCGCGTTTTCATTCACAAGTGATTACCTCTTTGGAGGTTGGCTTTACGTTCCCTTCCTCGCTACGGGAGTGCTATTTCTAGCGCTAATGCTAGTCGGGCAACTGATTAGGTACGAGTATCTTGTTGACTCGAGATCCAACTGTATTCGCAATTTTGCCTCATCGTAC
>Ga0209761_1000019_pt1 | contig 68885 bp, 66 predicted proteins | sample GraSoi013_1_40cm_4_FD_185818 | JGI IMG/M metagenome (GOLD analysis project Ga0209761, IMG submission 185818) | Grasslands soil microbial communities from the Angelo Coastal Reserve, California, USA - Sample 09_25_2013_1_40cm (SPAdes) (version 2) | ecosystem: Environmental > Terrestrial > Soil >... | reverse complement strand
GTTCCTGACCGCTCACTTGCTGGCGGTGCCAGTCCCGGCCTTTCCCATCCATTCCTTGGGGTCGACCTTGCCGTCGTGGTTCTGGTCCATCCGGTCGAAGAACTGCTCCTGGAAAGACAAGAACTCCTCGCGCGTCACGTAGCCCTTCTTGTCCTTGTCGATCATGTGCATCACTTCCATGGCCTTCATGCGTGCGAGTTGGTCATACGAGCGGGCCTCGTCGCTGGTGGTCGGGGCGGCCCGCGCCACCGGTGCAACGAAGGCGAACAGCAAGGCGGCGGCCAGACTCTTGATGCTCGAGAGCTTCATTCGGGACATGATTGTCTCCTCGTGTGAGTTGGGTGCTCAACGGTCGTCTCGTGAGCGATACGCTCGTTACCGTGATCGCGTTACGGGATACGCATCGGCGCGCCGATCAGGGGATGCCGCGGACGCATGAGAAGTGGCCAGAGCCGCCCTGTAAGCCGGGGGCGCCCGGAGGTGTCCACGCCGGACCGCGACGAGTAGACAAGAGGGGACAAATCAGGCGCTTGCGCTTTGGCGAGTTCTGCGCTGACCGGCCCGCGGGGTCACTTTTCGGGTGCACTTGGCCACGAAATGGCCACGGCTCAGCCGGCTGCTGCCAACGCCTGCTGCAGCCCGCGCGGCAGCTTGAGCAGAGCGAAGCGCTCACGCGAGTAGAGATAGTCCTCGCCCGACTCGTCGACGACGCGCAAGAGCCTGTTGCGCTCGGCCGCATCGTCCCGGAGCGCGACGTAGATCTTCTTGGGCTCGAGTGACGCCTCGTACCCGTCCTTCGACAGGCAAACCACGAAGCTCTTCTTCGCGCGCGGCTTGGGCATGTAGAGGCATCCTAACAGGCGCGCGGCAAACCGTAGCACCGCGCAGGAGCCTGCGGCATAATCTCAGCATGGCTGGTTCGAACACTGCCCGCGTGGTCATCTCCTGGAGCGCGAAGGCGAATGCCTACGTCGCCCGCGACCCGGCGCGGTCAGGTGTCCTCGCGCGCGGGGCGACGCTCGCGGAAGTGGCGCGCGAACTGGCCGCCGCCGTCGAGCCACAAGCGGGTAAGCCTCTCCTCGCTGCCGTGGACGCGATCCAGCGCGAAGTCTCGCGCAAGCGCCTGCGCCTCTCGCGCAAGGAGATCGCCGCCGAGGTCCGCGCAACGCGAGCCGAGCGCCGCCGCCGCGGGTGAGACTCGTCTTCGACACCAACGTGCTCGTCTCGGTGCTGCTCACGCCGGGCGGCACCTCCGATCGGGCACTCCGGGCCGCAGTCGCAGTCGGCGCAACCTTCCTTTACGACGCGCGCATGCTCGCCGAGTACCGAGCCGTCTTGAGCCGCCCGAAGTTCCGGGCCGCGATCACTCCGCCAATGATCGACCAACTGGTGTCCGGCCTCATCGCGAGCGGCGAGAAGATCGCGACGCCCGCCGCGGAGCTGGGCCTTCCCGACCCCGACGACACGCCCTTCTTGGAAGTAGCCCTCACCGGCCGCGCCGACGCCCTCGTCACGGGCAACGCACGCCATTTCCATCCTTCGCACGGCATCACGGTCGTCTCGCCGAGTGGCCTTCTCAAGGTGATTGGCGCACACCGCGCCTGATGGCATTCTGAGCCAAAGCCATTGGGGACCTTGAGCCTCCCTCGTGCGCCACCCACGCAAAGGGCCTGCGCGTCGTCGCCGTCGAGGTTACGTGATCACTGCCGCTACTGTTATCCGGGCTGTGGCCAAGAATGCCCGCGCCTGCTCACGAACGGGGCGCACTCCCGTGTCGAGCGGCCGTGGGGTCGCCTTCTACGCTGTCGACTTGCGACGAAGAGTGCTCCACGCGAGCGCAACTACGGCCACACACGACAGCAGCGGTAAGGCGTAGAGCGCGGCACAAAGGAGGGTATACCAAGCGCCGAGGGAGTCCACCTTGTGCGCCTGCTCAAGCCAGAGTTGACCGGCAATCGTCGCGGCAAGCGTTCCCATGATGAGGCCCGTCCAGGATTTCCAAACCATGATCTTTTGCTTGATCGCGACAAAGATCGGAATTCCAAGGGCGATGAGAATCTCAGCGGCGCCGCTGTAGAACCAGAGAATGGATGTCCAGCAGCGCGGGCCGAAAGAGGTGCCAGCGCATTCTCGATACCGCCAGTCAGCAAGCTCCGATCCGAACGCGTACGAGGTGACGCCGACCACCAGCAATCCCACGGTGCCGAGGACAAACAGCACCCCTCGCGGCCACTGACGCTTGGCACTTTCGACTTCGCCCTTGCCCACGCCAGCCTCCTGAAGTGAGTTCAAAGTACGACGACCCGCGTTCCTCACAAACCGTGGTCCTAGAGTTTGCCGCGGTTCCCCCCTTCCGAACCTGCTTTGGGGTATGGGTCGGCTCAGAGCACCGTCGTCGTCTACCAGCGCAAGATGACGATGATCAGGCCCGCGCACAGCAGCGCGGCTAGGTAGTCGACAGGACTTGTCGGCCGGCGCTTTGCCGCGTTGTATGCGAGCGCTGCTACGAACGTGATCGTTCCCAGCATCGCGAGTACCGCGGCGGGGAATAGCACTGCCTGAAGCGGCCACATGAATTGCGGTAGCGGCGGCACTGCTTTGTTCACGACCGAGAGCCAAGAGTACTCAGCGGCAGCGAGAACCGCGACGCAGGTCCAACCGAGCTTTCGCCAACCCGAAATGTTTTCCTCAGTTTCCACCGGTGGTCTCAGTCCTCCTTGGTTCGTCGTTTCCTCGACGATGAGTGCTTCTCGAGCGCAAGCAGGCGGGCTACCAAGACGAAGCCTATCTCGGCCAGTTGTTTGTCGCTGAGTTTCAGGCGAAAGGCGCGCTGGCTCATGTCCTTCCACGTATAGAGTCCGAGGGTCCTCCAATCCGACGCCGAGCGCTCAAGGTCGTCGAACACCAGTCGCACGCGGCCGTGGGGGCGTTTCACAACCGAAGCTACCACTCCCATGCGGCCACGCTTTTTGTTGTCCTTCATTCGTAGTTCCCCACGCGGCTCCACAGTTTCATCTGTTGAAACGGGCACCGGTTTGCGCACACCCTACGGCTTCTTGCGGTGAACTAGATCGCCCTTGCTCCTGGACACCTTATTCGGAATCCCCATCTCCGCCTCCACTTGCTCCAGGGCGCGGAAAAGAAGCATGCGCGCGGCGGTGCTGGCGCTGGCTTCGATGCCGGGCTGGGTTTCGTTCAGGTAGTCGCGGTAGCGGTGGATGCGCTCCACCGTGCCCGCGGGCAGGCGGACGTTAAAGAGTGCGAAGTCTTCACTGGTCTTCGGCATCGAATGTCTTCCTTTCGTTGCAGTGTGGCGACCTAACGCAGGAGTCTCTGCAGCACCATCGCCGCCGGGTTCATGAGCTCTGGGTAGCGCGGCTCGATGGTGACGGGTTTCCCAGCGCGCACGGTGTGGCGGACGCGCTGGATGATCTGCAGCGATTCTTCCTGAAAGCGCTTGAGGAGGTCGATCTCGCGGAACGAGATGAAAGTGCCCTCTAGCGTCGCCGGCTTTGTGACTCGCGGAGGGTTGAGGTCCGGAGAAGGAGGGCGCGGCGTTTCCCCCAGGAGTCGCGCCCGAAACTCCGCGCCGGCCTCCGCCATCGTGAGGGCGCGCAGCTCAAAGCGCGCATCGACGGCGCCCCAGTACTCTTCCGCGACCTTGACGATGGTGTCTCGCCTTGCCTCGGTGCGCGTGAGGAACACGACGACGGGCTTGTATCCGTCGTTGAAGTGCTTGCTGTAGTAGGTCTGCGGAACTGAGACCTGCGTGGGTCCGAGAAGGAAATTGGAGTAGCGCCCGATCTTCGTCAGCGTGGCGGTGTTGTGCTGCGCGTTGCGGACCGTGGCAGAGCCTGTCTCGAACTCGATCAGGTAGCGGCGCTTGCGGATCAGGTCTTCCAACATCGCATCCGGTTGCAGGCGGCGATCGGCGACGTGGTCCGGGGGCTTGGCTACGTACTCACTGAAGGGGAGCTCGAGGTCCTCGGTCGCGACCCAGCGGAACGCACTGGGAACGCGCGCGAAGTCGTCGGCAGGTTTGCCCCGTGGCGCGGGCCTCGGCGGTCCAGCCTTCTTCGTGAGCGCCACGTAGAGGTCGTTCACTCCCGTGGCGTGCTCAAGAAACTGGTGTGCCACGTCGTGACGCGGAACCTTGAACTGCCGCCCCAGTTGTTCCCCTGCCAGCGCGTACCCAGACGGCGTCAGCGCCCAGACCAGAACGCGCTTGCCCTCGCTGTTCACGAACCAGAGCTTCTTGATCAGCGCCCTCGTTCTTCCGTGCCGCTGTGACAGCTCCCCTAGCCGTCCCGAAATCACCGACTGCGCTCTTCCTGGAAAAACCAATTCTGCAATCTGATCTGTCCTCAAGTACCTCACCAACCCCAAGTGACTCACCAACTCCTTGTCCCTGGCAGTCTTCCTCTCCAAGAACCAATCCCACTCTTGCCCTCCGCCCCATCCTCACCTTCATCAACCCCTCCGGCCTCCGCCTCTACAAAAGAGATACCGGCTCCGGCCCCTCCATCCAGTGGTTGGGAGGGAGGGGCCGGAGCAGGGAGCTCTCCGTTTCCAGCTCGATGCGGAGGCCGGCCGCTCCTCAGGGATTCGTCAGTCTTCACAGGGGCGGAGGGCACAGCGCCCCTCGAAGGTGAGATCCGAAATCGGACGCCGTCCAGGGACCGGTTTCGGAGTCGCTCATAACATCGGACGCCCTCTTCGGACCATGCATCGTAGGCGTCCGTAAGACACAGACCATCATGCGCATATATGTCTCACATCATCTTCCGTAAGACACGCGATGTGTAGTAGCACATCATGCATGGCTCTTGATGATCGCCGTGTGGCACCCCGCCAGGGGCGGCGCTCGAGCGACGCCGGTCGAGATGTCTCTCCGAGAGAAGCTTCACGAGCGAGTGGCAGCCTCGAAGACACGCTCGGCGCGCTGCTCTCGTCGCGGCTCCTCCAGCGCGTCACCGCCGAGCTCGCAGCCATGCGCCAGGCGTTGCCGCCCGCGCTGTTGCCGCTCAAGGACGCTGCGCGGCGGATGGGCGTCTCCGAGAAGACGGCACGCGGCGAGTCCGCGCCGGCGAGTGGCCGGCACGGCGCGACGGCCGCAAAGTGCTCGTCGACTTGTCAGCCCTCCGCCCTATGACTGACGATGAGGTCGCCCGCGCCGCTGCCCAGCTCCGCGACGACTCAGGAAGGCACCGCGATGACACGACATAGAAAGCGCCGCCAGTGGGGCAGTGGCGAGATCCATCAGACTTCCAGCGGCTGGCAGGTCCGCTGGCGAGAAAATGGCCTGCGCCGCACGCGCGGCGGCTTCGCCACTCGCGAAGACGCCGAGCGCGTGCTGGCGAAGATCCGCGGCGACATGGCCCAGCACCGCGCCGGGCTTCCGCCCGACCCGCGCGGGCTGCCGACGCTCTCCGGACTGGTGCCCGACATCCTCGACCGCCGGAAGCTCACGCACCGCGCGGCCGACTGCGATCGCTACCGGTGGAAGAAGCACATCGAGCCGCACTTCGGTCACCTCAAGCCGAGCGCCGTCGACGTCGCCCGCATCCGCGCCTTCGTCGAGGTGAAGCTGGCGGAGAAACTGAACCCGGCGACCATCCGCATCTTCGTCGCGCTCCTCTCCGCGGTCTTCGTCGATCTGACCGAGCGCGGTCTCGCGACCGGCAACCCGGCGCGCGGCCTGCCCAAGTCGCTCATGCGGCTGATCCGCCCGACTCACGACCCGAAGAAAACGCCCTTCGTCGAACGGCTGGACGACGTGCGCCGCATCTTCCTCGCGCTGCTGCCCGAGCCGCTCAACGTGGCCTACGCGGTCGGCGCCCTGGCTGGCCTGCGCACCGGCGAGGTGTTCGCATTGCGCTGGACGCACGTTGACCTGGTCGCGCGCCGCATCCACGTACGCGAGTCCGTCAATGGCCCGCTCAAGGACGGCGACTCCAGAATCGTGCCGGTCCTCGACGCTCTGCTGCCGATTCTCACCGAGTGGAAGCTGAAGTCAGGCGGCGACGGCAGGGTCATCCCGCCGATGCGCTGCGACGGGAAGAAGATCGACAAGGCGACGCCGGGAAACTACCTCCGCGTCGTGCTCAATCAGCTCGAGCTCACCCAGCCAGGCCTCGGCTGGTACGAGGCAACGCGGCACACGTTCGCTTCGCAGTGGGTGCTGGCGGGCAACTCGATCGAGAAGCTCTCGGCGATCCTCGGCCACTACTCGGTGGTGATGACCGAACGCTACGCGCATCTTCGCCCGGAGCTGTTCACGCAAGCCGACCTCGCGACGATCGCCATCGATCTGCGGAAAAACGGTGCAAAAGTCGGTGAACTTGGCCACAGAATGGCCACGGACCTCGCAAACCCCACCGCTAACCACGCGGAACAAAAAGAAAATGGCCAGAGCCGCCCTGTAAGCCGGGTTCTGTCACGCCGGGTCGTTGCCTTCCCGGCGGCGGCGCACATTCCTCTAGGACCGGCGTTGCCGCCGGCCTCCAGCGAGCGACCCGGGAGCGCGGCGGGCCACCGCATTGCTCCCCTATGTGCTCTTGCTCCGGGTGGGGCTTGCCGTGCCGCCCGTGTCGCCACGGGCGCGGTGCGCTCTTACCGCACCGTTTCACCCTTGCCTGCTTTCGCCGGCGGTTTGTTTTCTGTGGCGCTGTCCCGCGAGTCGCCTCGGCTGGCCGTTAGCCAGCACCCTGCCCTTTGGAGCCCGGACTTTCCTCCGGCGCGTTTTGAAGGCGCCGGCGTACGCCCGGGCGGCTCTGACCGGGTTGAATTCTAACGCACGCCGGGACCCTCGGCTAGCCGCGCCGGCCGAGGGCCGGTTGGCGGCTACTCTTGAGCGCAAAAACACGCGCCGGCAAGGTAGTCCATCACGCCATCTCTTCGTCGATGGCGCGATTGGACATCTCGTCCGCGAGCGCGTTCTCCTCGCGCGGGACGTGCTGCAAATGGTAGCGATCGAAGCCGCGGAGCAACCGGAGCGCCTCGGCATGCAGCGGCTTGAGGCCGGCGTGCCGGACGGCGTACTCGCCCTTGAGCTGGCGGATCAAGAGCTGCGAATCGGCGCGGACTTCGACCTCCCGGTATCCCAGCTCCCGCGCGTGCTTCAAGCCGAGGAGCAGCCCCTCGTATTCGGCGACGTTGTTGGTCTGCTTCCCGAGATATCGTCCGAGCCGCGCGATCACGTTGCCCGCAGCATCGGTGAGCACCGCGCCCGCGCCGGCCGGACCGGGATTTCCGCGCGCCGCCCCGTCCGAATAGACGCGAACGGTACGTCCTGCCACGGGCGCCTTCCGTTCCGGCGGCGGCAACTTCTCCTGCTGGAGCTGGCGGGCCGCCGCGCGCAGCATCTCTCGCGCGGCCTCCCGCGTGAGCCCCGGAACCGCCGCGCAGGTCTTCTCCAACGTCTCGTGCTCGGCGATCGCGAGCAGGAGCTGCGCGGGCGTGACGCTCACCTAGACGTTGGCCGCCGCTTGCGGCTCTTCGGCGGCGTAGATGAAGCGATGACAGTTCGGGCAGGTGAGGATCTCGTTGCCGGTGATCAAGTTGTTGGCCATCTGCGGGGGGATGTTGCGCTGGCATCCCTTGCACGTTCCCCCGACCACCGCCACCACCGCGAGGCCCCCGCGCTGCTTGCGGATCCGCTCGTACTTGTTCACCAGGGATCGATCGCACAGATCCAGCAGCCGCTTGCGCTCCGCCTCCAGGGAGACCATCCGGCCCTGCAGCCCTTCGAGCTCGGTCTTGATCTCCGCCCCCTCGCGCGCGACTACGGCTTCCTTCTCCGCCAGCGCCTGCTCCGCCGCTTCCACCTGCTTCTTCAGCTCGCCGTGCTCGAGGGCGAGCCTCTTGATCTCCTCGTCGGCGGTCTGGTTGGTCTTCTTCGCGATGTCGAGTTCGCGGGCCAGCGCTGCATACTCGCGCGGCGTCTTCAGCTCGTTCAGGCGCGACTCCCACTTGCGCACCTTCTCCTTCTCCAGCTGGAGGAGCTGCTCGTTCTGCCGGCGCGCGCGCTCGTTGTCGGCGAGACGGCCGCGTACGGCGTCGAGATGGGCCCTGGCCTGGTTGCGCTCCGCCTCGATCTGTCTGAGGCGGGTGGGATGCTTCTCGGCTTCATTGGAGAGATCGCGAATCTTGAGATCGACCTGCTGCAGTTCTTCGAGCGCCTTCAGCTTCTCTCGCGACAACGTTTGCCTCCGAGCGGGCCTGCTTTTTCGCCCCTGCGCCGCGAGATGTCAACGTTCGGGATCGGCCGCGCGTTCCGGAAGAACGTCCGGACCAGCACGGATACGCGCTCAAGGCGCTGCACCCGCGGGGAAATGGGCCCGGCAGGAGTCGAACCTGCATGCGACCGGTTATGAGCCGGCTGCTCTATCCGTTGAGCTACGGGCCCGCGACCGCACACACACTACCCCGGGCGGTGGCATACGCCCACATTGGAGGCGATACTGCGCGGGTGCGAACGCTCGCCCTGGTGATCGTGCTGGTGCCTTCGCTCGCGCTCGCAGACGAGATCGACCTGTCTCGGGGAAGCCGCCGCGACCGCGGAGAGCCTGCGAAGATCATCGTGCGCGCGGAAGCGGGCAACGAATTCGCGCCCTACGGCTACGCGGGCGGATGCGTGAGCTGGCTCATCGATCCGCACGACGAGCTCGAGGTCGGCGCCGGGGGCGGCTTTCCTGGCCTGCAGCTCGGATTCGCGTTGCGCCGTCTGTTCGGCGAAGGCGGCCAATACTTTCTCGCCGAGCTCTTCCTCGCCGGAAACACGCGGGTCAACCGCGGCCTCGAGCGGGGATCCGCCCAGATCAACGCCGAGGCGGCAGGCGCGAACAGCAGCCTCTGGACTGGTCTCGGCCTCGGATTCGAGCAGCGGACGGACTTCTTCAGCGTCAGCGTCGCCACGAACATCATCTTCACCAGCACGAGCTTGACGCCGCACTGGGCCATTCACGGCGGGGTGGGAGTCGGATTCTGACGCCGATGGGTACAGCCTAGAAGCAATAGCGCCATACCCGCGCCTTCGGCGCGGGAGGCGCTAATTCTCCACGAAGCTGCGCAGCCGCTTCGACCGCGACGGGTGCCGCAGCTTGCGCAGCGCCTTGGCCTCGATCTGCCGGATGCGCTCGCGCGTGACCTCGAAGTCCTGGCCCACTTCCTCGAGCGTGTGGTCCGACTTCTCCCCGATGCCGAACCGCATCCGCAGCACCTTCTCCTCGCGCGGCGTGAGCGTGGCGAGCACTTTGCGCGTCTGCTCCGCCAGGTTCATGTTGATCACGGCATCGGAGGGCGAGGTGATCGCCTTGTCCTCGATGAAGTCGCCGAGGTGGCTGTCCTCTTCCTCGCCGATCGGGGTCTCCAGCGAAATGGGCTCCTTCGCGATCTTGAGGACCTTGCGCACCTTGTCGAGCGGCAGCTCCATCTTCTCCGCGATCTCCTCGGGAGTGGGCTCGCGGCCGATCTCCTGCACCAGGTAGCGCGAGGTGCGGATCAGCTTGTTGATCGTCTCGATCATGTGCACCGGGATGCGGATGGTGCGCGCCTGATCGGCGATGGCCCGGGTGATGGCCTGCCGGATCCACCAGGTGGCGTAGGTGGAGAACTTGTATCCCCGCTTGTACTCGAACTTGTCGACCGCCTTCATCAGGCCGATGTTGCCCTCCTGGATCAGGTCCAGGAACTGAAGCCCGCGGTTCGTGTACTTCTTCGCGATCGAGACCACCAGGCGCAGGTTCGCCTCGACCAACTCCGCCTTGGCCTTCTCCGCTTTGCGCTCTCCGGCGATGATCGCCGCGTAGCTGCGCTTGAGCTCGTCGAGCGGAAGCAGCGCCTCCTCCTCGACGCGCTTGACCTTCCGGGGCGCCGCGGCGATGGCGCGGGCAACCTCGCCCACCTCTTCTTCCGACAGCCCCAGCACCTTCAGCTTCTTGCGCGCCCCGAGACCCGTCTTTCCCTCGTCCTCGGCATCGCGGAGCAGCGCTTTGAGGTCCTTGAGCCCCACCCCGAGGCGCTGCTCGATGTGGCGCATCTCCCGCTCGACCTGGTCGACGCGCTCGATCAGCTTCTTGAGGTTCTCGATGATGCGCTCGATCTGGCGCTTGTTGAGCTTCACCTCGGAGAGCGTCTCCGCCATGGCCGCCTCGTTGCGGGCGATGGCGTCGCGGTATTCCTTTCGCTTGCCCTCGGAGATCTTGTGCGTCTTCGAGGTCATCAGCTCGGTGAAGTGCTCGTTCTCGCGGTCGAGCCGGCGGATCTTGTCGATCAGCTTCACCACCTGGTCGGTGCGTCCCTGCTCGTCGAACGTCTCGTCGTCCTCGTCCGGCGCATCGCGGATGACCTCGCGCACGCGCATCTTGCCCTTCCGCAGCCGCTCGCCGATCTGGATGATCTCCTTGATGGCGATGCTGGAGTGGAGCACGGCGTCGAGCACTTCCTTCTCGCCGTCCTCGATCCGCTTGGCGATCTCCACCTCGCCCTCGCGGGTGAGCAGCGAGACCGAGCCCATCTTGCGCAGGTACATGCGCACCGGATCGTTGGACTTGGAGTAGGCGTCCTCCTCCTCCTGCTCGGCTTTTTCCTGGGGGGTCGCCTGGTCCTCTTCCTTCGCCGCCACCGGCTCGGGCTCCGGCGGCTTGGTCTCTGGAAGCTTGACCTTGTTGGCCTCGTCGACGATGGCGATGTCGTTGTCCCCGAACATCGACATCACGTCGTCGATCTGGTCGGAGGAGACGATGTCGGAGGGCAGCGCGTCGTTGACTTCGTCGTAGGTGAGGAACCCCTTGTCGCGGCCGAGTGCAAGCAGGTCCTTCACCTCCTTGCGCTCCGTGGCCTTGCTGCCCTTCTTCGGGGGAGCGAGATCCTCGTCGCCGTCCTCGTCGATCTCCGCGTCCGCCGCGAGCTCCTCGTCGTCGCCGACGTCGGGCAGCGCGAGGTCCGCCTCGGGCTCGACGCCTTCCCCGAGCTCGTCCGCCTCCCCCTCTTCCTCGCCTGCCTTGACCGCCTTCTTCGCCTGCTTCGGCGCGTTCTGCTTCTCGCCCCGCTTTACTTTCGCGGCCGGCGCCTCCGCATTGCCCGCAGGCCTCGCGTGGCTTTTCGGCTCTGGCGCAGCCTTCCTCGCGCGCTTGCCCTTCCTGGCCTCGGCCTTGTGGGCGTTCTTCTTGCGGGCGGCTGCGGACTTCTTGTCGGCCATCTCGTTAAACTCCAGTGGTCTTCGCCGGTCGGGGTCGATGGAGAGTAATGGACGGTACCTCTTACCGCCCTTTTTTTTCAGATCGTTTCAACCTCTTGGAACCCGTGGCGAAGCGCGCTGCTTCCGTTCCAACGCCACGGTTTGCGCGTGTTTTCTTACAAGGTTGGATAGACGCTTTGCGTCAGTATGGTCGCCTGCCTGCTCCATTTCGCCGACCGCATCGAGCAAGCGCTGCCGGAGCGAATCCGGTTCGACTGCACGGAGGGCGATCCGGGGATCGGCGCCGGAGCACACGGCGTCGGCGGCGTCTCGCAGCGCCGGATGAACGAATTCCCCTACGGCGCCCGAGTGCGCGAGGTCCGGCGCCAGCCCCGGATTGCGCACGACGGCGGCGAGAATCACCAATTCCGCCTTCAGCACCGAGTGCGGCAGGGGCTTTCCCGGCTCGGCCTGCTTCGGCGCGGCCGTCTTCGGCGCGCTGACGATAACGGCCTTCCCGGCGAGGGCGCGTGCGATGGCATCCACCGGCGCGCCCACTTTCTCCGCCACCTTTTCCACGTACAAATCGCGGGCAAGCGGGCTGGGTGCCGCCTGCACGATGCCCTTGACGGCGTCGACCGCGCGCACCCGCGCCTCGATCGGGGCGCCTGCCGGCAGCTGCCCCAGGGCGCGATCGAGGAGGAACTCGAGCGAGGGCTGCGCCGAAGCGAGCATCTCGCGAAATCCCCGCACGCCCACCCGCAGGACGGTTTCGTCGGGATCCTCGCCTCCGGGAGGGACGAGTACCCGGGCAGGCGCTCCCTGCGCGGCGGCGATCTCCGAGGCCCGCTGCGCCGCGCGCATTCCTGCCGCGTCGCCGTCGAACACGAACACCAACTCCCTCGCGCCGGCTTTCGTCACCAGCTCGAGGTGCTTGTCCGTCAGCGCGGTGCCGCAGGTGGCGATCGCCGTCGATACCCCCGCCTGGTGCAGGCCGACGGCGTCGAAGTATCCTTCGACGAACAGCGCCACTCCATCGCGGCGAATGGCCTCGCGCGCGCGATCCAGCGCGAACAACGTGTGGCCCTTCTGGTAGAGCGCGGTGTCCGGCGAATTGAGGTACTTCGCCTCGCTCTGCCCCTCGAGGAGGCGCCCGCCGAATCCGACGATCCGACCGCTCTCGCGGATGGGAATGGTGAGCCGCCCGCGAAAGCGATCGTAGAGCCCCTCGCCCTTCTTGCGCGGAACACCCAGGCCGGCCTCCTCGACGAGCCGGGGATCCACCCCTTTGAGCGCGTGAGACTTGATCAGCGAGTCCCAGAGGTTCGGCGCATATCCGAGCCGCCACGCTTTCGCGGTGTCCTCCGTGATGCCCCGCTGGCGCAAGTGCTCGCGCGCGATCTCGCCCTTCGGGTGCTCCCAGAGGATGCGCTCGTAGAACGTGCAGGCCTTCTCGTTCACCTCTCCCAACGCGGCCCTGCGCGCAGACCGCCGCGCTTCCTCCGCGTCCGGCGGGGTGAGATCGACGCCCGCCTCGTTCGCGAGCTGCTCCACCGCCTCGCGGAAGCTGCGCCCTTCCGTCTGCATGACGAACTTGATCGCGTCGCCCGAGACGCCGCAGCCGAAGCAGTGGAACATCTTCTTGTCAGGGACGACGTAGAAGCTGGAGGTCTTCTCCCCGTGGAACGGGCAGAGCCCCTTCCAGTCATGGCCGCTCTTCTTGAGCGGTACGCGGCGCTGCACCACCGCGACAAGATCCACCCGGTCGCGCAGCTCCTGCAATTTCTCGTCCGAGATGCTCGCCAAATGTCTCGCCGCCAGGGTCATTTGACCGTGTGGAATCGCACTCTATAGCCCGAACCGGGCGACGATCACTCTCAAACATAGCCGCAAACCCGCACTTCGTGCGGGAGCGGCTACGCGCCGGACTTCGACAAGGCGCTCTTCACCGCGTCGCTCACGCGCTTGCCCTCCGCGCGACCGCCGATCTTCGGCATCAGCGCCTTCATCACCGCGCCCATGTCCTTGGGCCCGCGCGCGCCCGAGGCGGCGACGGATTCTTGCACCAGCGCGGCGAGCTCCGCATCGGTCAACTGGCGGGGAAGATAAGCCTCGAGGATGGTGATCTCCGCGTTCTCGTTCTCCGCCAGCTCGGGTCGCCCGCCCGCGGAGTATTGCGCCGCGGAGTCCTTGCGCTGCTTGATCATCGAGCCGATCACCGCGATCACGTCGGCGTCCTCGAGCGCCTGCCCCTTCTCGATCTCGCGGTACTTCATCTGGCTCTTCAGCATGCGGATGGTGCCCAGGCGGCGCGCGTCCTTTGCACGTGCGGCATTCTTCATGTCCGCGTCGATCTGGTCGGCCAGCATTTCGTTCTCGATCAAAGGGCCCCGCCGCGGACGCGTGCGGGGCCTGGTATCCAAGGTGTGACTCAGGGCGAAAGGCTACATCATTCCCTTTCGCGCCTTCTTCAGGGCGCGCTTCTTCGCCGCCAGCGCCTTCTTCTTGCGCTTGACTGACGGCTTCTCGTAGTGCTCGCGCTTCCTGATCTCGCTCAGGATGCCAGCCTTTTCGCACTGCTTCTTGAAGCGCTTCATGGCGTTCTCGAACGACTCGCCTTCCTTGACGCGCACGCCCGGCATTCTCCGAATCACCACCTTCCGGCCCGCGAAGGGGCCTCCGGCCGAAATTCCGCCTCGAGAAAACGCGGCAGTATAAGCGCAGAGAGGGGGCTGTCAAACCTACCCACGCAGGCGGCGCCGGACATTTACAGCCAGACGTACCCCGCTTAGTGTCGGACGACGCATGACCGAAGCGCGGTTGTCGGTGACGCTGCCGGAATACGAGACCGAGCTCGCCGCCACCCAGCGCACGGCGATGCGCAATGCCGCACTGCTCGCCGCGCCTCTGCTGGTCGCGTTCACCTTCCTCGAGAGGACCACCACGCCGCCATCCTGGCTCTCTCTGCTCGGCGTCCGGTTGGCGGCCGTGTCGGTGCTCGGTCTGATCGCGCGCCTGAGTCAAAAGCTCTCCTCCGCGTTCCCGCTCACGGTGATCTCCGTCGCGGTGATCTGCTCGACGATCGAGGCCGGGGTGTTCGCGACCGGGGGGGCGCACAGCCCTTACCTGACGTCGAACATCGCCGTCCTCGCCGGCGTGGGCATCTTGATGCCGCTCACCGCGATGCAGGCGGCGATCGTCCAGCTCGTCGGGCTCGGCATCGCCCTCGTTCCCGTCCTCCTCCGGATGCAGCCGGGAGACGGGCTTCCGCTGATCACCTCTGCGTCGTATCTCCTCGCCATCGCCATGGTGGCGGTCGCCGGAGCGCACCTGCAGGACACGCTGCGCCGCCGGGAGCACCGCGCCCGCAACGAGGTCGCACGGCAGATCGGTCTCATCAACCTCGGGACGCTCGCCGGAGGTCTCGCGCACGAGCTGTCCACGCCCCTCACCTGGGTATCCGTCGAGTTGGAGAGCCTGGAGACGGACCCGCTGGCCGCCTCCGTGCGCGAGAAAGTGCTGGCTGCCCGCGCGGGAACGGCGCGCATGCGCGAGGTGCTCATCGCCATGCGCCAGGGCGCGCGATTCGCCGGCGGCGATCTGCGCGAGGTCATGCTCTCGCACGAAGTCGATCTCGCCCTGACCCTCGTCACGCAACGGATGCGGGCCGACGGCGTCACGCTCCGGCGCGAGTACGCGCCCGACGCTCCCCTCGTCTGCTGCCAGCCCACCCTGCTCGGTCAGGTCCTGGTGAATCTCTTGATCAATGCGCTCGACGCGATGGCCGAGCGCAAGGATGCGCTGCTGATCGTTCGCATCCGCAGCGAGCCGGGTTTCGCCTTCGTCGAGGTGGAGGACACGGGTCCGGGAATTCCGGCCCGGCTCCGGGCGCGCATCTTCGAGCCGTTCTTCAGCACGAAGGGAGAGAGCGGGAACGGTCTCGGGCTCTGGATCTCCTCGGAGATCGCTCGCATGCACGGCGGGGAGCTGGTTGCCCTCTCCGGCGAGAAAGGAGCTCTGTTCAGGCTCACGTTCCCGACCGAAGCGCCCGCCGGCGCGGCGCCTCCCAAGACCTGAACGTCAGGGACCGCGCGAGCTTACGCCGTGCCGGTCTCGGACTTCGGCGGCGCGACCTGTTGCTGCTTCTGCGGAGCGTGACCGCGATTGACGCGATCGCGCAGCTCCTTGCCGGTGCGGAAGAGGATCCCGCGCTTCGGCTTGACCGGGATCACCTCTCCGGTCTTGGGGTTACGGCCGTTGTACCCCTGATAGTTCTTGACGTGGAACGCGCCAAGACCGCGGATTTCGATGTTGTCTCCCCTGCAGAGGGCCGCTTTCATCGACTCGAAGATCGTCTCGATGGTGAGCTCAGCTTGCTTCTGCGTCAGCTGGCGCTTGGCCACCAGGATGGCGATCAGATCACTCTTCAGCATGCGTGTACTCCGCGAGGTCCGGCGGTCGAAAACGTTCGACGGATGGGAACGTTACATGAACGGCCCGGCCGCGAGCAAGCGCCGATCTGCATGAATTTCAGGCGGGCTTACGCGCACTTTGCCCCACCCCGAGCGGGTGGGGATCCGGAGCTGGCGCCGCGCTCTCGACGGGGAGCGCCTCGAACCGACGCAGGAACGATTCGAGCGATTCCGCCAATGCCGCCTGGGCGGCGCCCTCGGCCCGGACGAGGCAGGACTGGACGGCCGCGGTGATGTCGTCAGGCTGCTGGGCGGGAAAGGGCAAAGTAGCGCGAGCCGCGGCCCGGACCTCGGCGAGGGTGATGCGCGACGGTTCTCGCGAGAGCAGCCAGCCGCCCTGCCTGGCCTCGACGGCAAGTCCGGCGCTCGCGAGCGCCGCAAGCCCCTCCCGGGCGAGGCGCCCGGTCACCCCGAGTTCGCGAACGACCGCCTGCACGCGAACGGGCGCTCCGCAGTCGCGATGGAGCTGAGCCAGCGCCACGATCACGCGCATGACGAAGACCTCCCGGGCCGCCGCAGCCCGGATCGCCGGTTGCGGCTCGGGCTTGAGCGATGCATCGAGCGCGTAGCAGAGCCTGCACCCGATCAAGGCGATGTACCAGGAGATGTAGATCCAGGTGAGCGTGATGGGGAGGACAGCCAGCGAGCCGTAGATCCGGTGCAGCTGCACCATCCGGCCTGACGCCCAGGCGAAGAGGAACTTGGCCACTTCCCAGGCGCTGCCCGCCACGAGGGCCGCGAGCAGCGCCGATCGCACCCGCACGCGCGCGTTCGGGATCACTTTGTAGAGGAAGCCCAGCGACGCGTAGGTGATCGCCACCGACGAGAGCGCCGCGAGGACATGCAGCACCTCGCTGTGGTTCGGCTGGCTGTGCGGGCCGTGAGTCTCCTGCATCCGCGAGATCGTCCAGCTGACGTACACGGAGAGGCTGAGGAAGATCGGCCCCAGCGTGAGGAAGGTCCAGTACTTGAGGAGCCGCTGCACCGGCGAGCGAGGCTTGCGCACCGCGTAGATGTGATTGAAGGCGCTCTCGATGTTCCAGAGAAGGGAGATGACGGAGACGAAGAGCAGGGCGAAGCCGATCGCGCCCAACGTCTTCACCGTCGCCTTGCTGGTGAACGTCGTCAGCGCGCCCGCGATGGCGGCGCCTGCCCCGATGCCGAGTTGCGAATTGACATAGCTCTGGACACGGTCGTGGAGCTGCGCCTCCCCCGTGAACAGGTCGATCACGCTGTAGAGCACCGCCAGCAGCGGGACCAGGGCGAAGAGCGTCAGATAGGTGAGCGCCGCCGCCCGCAACGAGATGGCTTCGCCCCGGAAGCCGCCGCCGACGAGCACCAGCGCGCGGACCAGCCTGCGAACGGGGGGAAAGGAGCGTACCCGGTCGCGGACCGCCGCGAGGCGGGCTCTGACGCCCGCGTTCAGTCGCCCACCTTCGCCGCTGGCACCTGGGCCGTGGGCTCCGCCGACGGACGCGCCTGCTCTGGACGTTGCTGCTGCGGCGGCCGGTTGCCGTCACGGCGCCCACCATCGCGCCGGCCCTGCCCGCGCTGCGCCTGCTGCAGCTCGGGGCGGCTCCATTTGGCATGCAGATCGTACTGCTCGAGGTGGTACTGCGGCTGCGGGCGCACGGTGATGCTCTTGTTCAGCTTCATCATCAAGAGCCGCATCGCCTCGCGCTCCGGGCCCTGGAGCAGCTTTGCCACTTCGGGGTGGCAGGAGACCACCAGCTGGTCCTCGCGATGCTTGCCGGCGGCGCGCTGCACCTCGCGCATGATCTCGTAGGCCATGGTCGTTTTGCTGCGCACGTGACCGCGGCCATCGCAGGTGGGGCAGATCTCCGTCGTCAGGCGGGTGATGCTCTCCCGCACCCGCTTGCGCGTCATCTCCACCAGGCCGATGTCGCTGATCTTCAGCACGTTGGTCTTCGCGCGGTCGGCGGCCAGCGCTTCCTGGAGGGTCTTGAAGACCTTCTCCCGATTGGCGCCTTTGTCCATGTCGATGAAATCGATGATGATGATGCCGCCGATGTTGCGCAGGCGCAGCTGGTAGACGATCTCCTTGGCGGCCTCGCAGTTGATCTTGGTGATCGTATCCTCGAGCGAAGCGCCCGCGCCCTTCTTGCCGACGTACCGCCCGGAGTTCACGTCGATCGCGACCAGCGCCTCGGTCTGGTCGATGATGATGTAGCCGCCGCTCTTCAGCCAGACCTTGCGGTTCTGGGCGCGGATCAGCTCCTGCTCGATGCCGTACTCGTCGAAGATGGGCTCTTCGCCGCCGTAGAGCTCGATGCGCCCTTTCAGCTCCGGGGCCGCCTGCTCGACGAATGCCTGCACCCGCTCGAACTCCGCTCGCTCATCGATCACCAGCTTCTCGACCTCGTCGGAGAACAGGTCGCGAACGCTGCGCAGGATGAGGTCGAGGTCCGGGTGCACGCAGGCCGGCGCCTTCATCGACTCGCGCTTCTTGCCCACCTCGTTCCACAGCCCGAGCAGGAACTTGATGTCGGCGGTCAGCTTCTCGGACGGCTCGTTCTCCGCCACGGTGCGCACGATGAACCCGGTGCCGGGTGGCCGGTAGCGGTCGACCAGCTCGCGAAGCCGCCGGCGCTCCTTCTCGTTCTCGATCCGGCGGGAAATTCCCACGTGATCGACGGTCGGCATGAAGACGAGATGGCGGCCCGGCAGCGAGATGTGGCAGGTGATGCGCGCGCCCTTGGTGCCGATCGGATCCTTCACCACCTGCACCAGGACCTCGTCGCCTTCCTTGAGCAGGTCCTGGATCTGGGCGCGCTGCTTCCCGTTCCCGTTGCGCTTCTCGCCGTTTCCGCCGCGGCGCTCCGGAGTCTGCCAAGGCTTGCCATTGCCGTCCTGGCGCCGGTCGCCTTTGGGCTGCTCGCCGGCGGGGCGGGGAGCCTCTCCGCCGCGTCTGCGGCCGCGTCCTCCCCGACGCCGTCCCCGGCGTCCCTCGCGAGCCGCGGGCCGCTGATCGCCGGGAAGCCCGCGCGCGCCCGCATCGGGCGCCTGGGGCACAGGCGCCTGGGCTTGTCCCTGGGGGGGTACGGCGGAGGAGTCAGGGGTTGCGCCAGAAGACTGCGCTGCCTGCGCCTGCTCGGCCGCGAGCGCCTCTTCGGCGGCCGCATGAGCAGCATCGGCTTCGTCGAGCTCTTCCTCGTCCTCGTCTTCGGCATCCTCCTCGTCCTCGATGGCCTCGTCCGGGTGGAGGTCGACAATCTCGGCCGCTTCGGTGGTCTGGACGCCCGCCACAGCCTCGGCCGGAACGGTCTGCTCCGGCTTCGTCCCGGCGGCGGGGCCCGCCTCCTCTGCCATGCCGTGGACCGCCGCGGACTCCATGCTGGTCTCGGCCGCCGCGCTGCCTTCCACAGGCGCCGGAGGAGGCGGCGTCTCGGCTGCCTGCGGCACGACCTCGTCCGAAGGCTCCGGCAGATCCTCGGCCTCGAGGGGATCCCCCTCGACGGAGCCCGCCTTGATATCCATTTCCTCGGAGAAGCCCGGGAACGTCGGGTCGGAGACGATGTCGCCGACGTAGAGGAAAGCCGCCTTGTCCAGGCCGATGTCGACGAACGCGGCCTGCATCCCCGGGAGGACGCGGACTACCTTTCCCTTGTAGATGTTGCCGACTATTCCTTTCTCGTTCTTCCGCTCCAGGTAGTACTCAGAAATCGTCCCTTGCTCGATCAGCGCCACCCGGGTCTCCTGCCCCGAGGCGTTGATCACCAGGATGTTGGACATCGAAAGATCCTTCTGGCGCGGTCGCGCGCAAATCGCGCGACGGCGACCGGGCGCCGTTCAGGCGCCGCTTCGTGAAACCGGAGAGTGAACCTGGCAGGGCCACCCAGCCTCGCTCATGGCGCCCAAGCGTCGGAGGTGCGCGGCTGCGCGCCGCCCCCGCCGCCGAAGGCGCGGTGACGCCCCGGCGGCTGTAAAAAGTACCGTCGGAGCAACCGTGTAGAGCGTAGCATCCGGTTTCACCCGTCGCAAGAACCGAGCGCGCGATTGGCGTGATTCCCAATAGCAAAGGGGAAAGCGCCTGTGGAAGCGCGCTCTTCCCCCTCTGGCTGCGGTGCTTATCTGCGGCTCGGCTCCTGGTGGAAGCGGCTCACACGAAACAGCAGCACGAGTTCCTTCGTGTCGGGGTCGGTATCGATCCGCACGAGCGAGACGTCCATCGAGCGGACGTTCTCGACGGCGCCGGCGCAGGGATCGCGACGGCCTTCGTTCACGTCGTTGACGGCCTGCTGGACCTCGAGGGCGTTGGAGTTGGCGGAGAGCGAGAGCGAGCACTGCATCTCGGACTGGCGGAAGTCGTTGTTGGTGGGTGCGCCACCGCAGGCGGCGAGCAGGGGCAGCACGACAGCCAGCTTGGAGAGGATCTTCATGGCTTTCTCCTTCGGGGGTTTGGTGAGCTCATTGCGCTCGAGACGCTCACAGAGCAGCCCGCGTGCCATGGCGATCCCGGCCCATTCGCCTTGGAATCGCCGAAAAGCGCGGCGGCCGGTGTGGCGCCATGGTGGCGCCACGTTTCAGCGGCGGATCGAAGCGAAGCGGGGACTCAGGCGAGAAGTGCCGGCAGCGCCGCTTGCAGCCAGACGTCCGCAGATCCGTGCGCCACCATCGCTCCCTCCAAGCCGCGGCGGCGGAACATCCACCCGAAGACCACGCCGGCGATCCCGTTTGCGAGAAGCACGTGCGCGACGACGGCGCCGGTCAAGGGAATCCGCGCCAGCGCGATCGAGGGGAAATGCAGCGCGCCGAAGACCAGTGCCGCGAGGACGTTGGCGGGCCAGAAGGCTACCCGCAGGCCAGCGCGGCGCGCCAGGAGGGCGAACGCGGTGAGCAGTCCCCAGCGCACCAGGACCTCTTCGACGATCCCTCCGTAGAATGCGCTGCTCGCGCGCATCCAGAATCCGCCGGAAGCGGGGCGCCAGAGCGCGTCCGGCACCGAGGCGCGCTGCATCAACCCCAGGGCCGTCACGGCGACGGCCGTGATGCTGCCGACGGCCGCGGCCTCGATGGCCATGCTCCCGAAAGCGGGCGGCGGGCTGCGGCCTTCCGCGAGCGCCCGCAGCCAAGGAGCGTCGAGCCCTGCTGCCGGCGCGAAGCGCACGCCGGCGTAGGCGGCCAGCGCGCAGAGCAGGAGCGTCTGCAGGGCCTGCACCGCGAGCAGCGCGAGTGGCGACATCGACGACTGCACCCCGCGGACGGTAGCGAGGAGGAACGGCGAAGCCAGCAGGAGGCCGGCCGCGCACAGCGCAACCAGCAGCGCCCAGAGCCGCTTCACGCGGCCGGGACCCCGAAGATCGCGTTCTCGCGAACGATGCGCGCGACACCGGGGCGCGTGAGCTCCGTTCCGAACAGCGCGGCGAGCAGCTCGGAGGGACGCGCAACCGCCTCGTTCTCTCCGGCGCGCAGCGTGAAACGGATCTCGCGCGCATTCTCGGCGACCAACCGATCCACCGATTTTTTCAGGTCGATGCGGACGGGCTGCTTTCCCTCGCGCTCGCGCAGCACGGTGGCTTCCTCGCGCGCGGCGAATTCCGCGAGCCGCACTGCGGCGTCCGGCGCGCCCTCGGGCAGCTCGACCCGGTACTCGATTCCCCGGATGGTGCGCGCGAGTGATGCGCCGCCGGGCCGGAGCACCTCGCACGACACGACCCGGAACCCTTCGGGCAGGTTCCCGCGGATGCCCTCCGCCACCTCAGAGGCATCCCGCGTCCCGAACAGCTCGAGATCGAGATATTCGGCATGACTCTCGGTCCCCACGGGACAGGCCGGCCCGAAGCTGACCTTCGGTTTCGGATGGAACCCCTGCGAGTGCGGCATCGAGAGCCCAGCGCGCCGGAAGGTGCGCAAGAGCGCCGTCATGGTCTCCAGATGGCTGAGCGCAACGGCGACGCCCTGTTTCGCGTAGCGCAGCCTGAGCAGCGTCCGCCCGGGCGGAGGGGCTTCCGACGCGCCTGCCGGCTGCCGGCGGTAATCCTTCGGGTGGTACACGATCGTGTCCACCACCTCGTAGTCGCAGGCGCCGCATGCGGTGCAGATCTCCTCGCCATAAGCACAGTCCGGGACCTGGGCTTCCCCGAGCGCCGCCATCCGCGCCTTCCACAGGTACGGCTTCGTCACTTCGCAATCGATGTGATCGAAGGGCAGCGCCTCGCGCTCGCCCTTCTCCCGGTGCGCGAAGAAGCCCAACCCGACGCCGTGCTCCCGCTCCGCCTCGGCGAATGCCTGGCGCCAGATCTCCAGGTTGAAGTGCTCCGTCCAGCCGTCGAGGCGCTGCCCGCTCCGGTACGCGTGCAGCACCGCCGTGGCGAGCCGGCGATCGCCGAGGGCCAGCGCGCCTTCGAGCGCGCTCTGCCGCGCATCGTGCGGCTTGACGTGCAAACCGCGGTAGCCGCGCCCGAGCTTGCGCAGCTCCTCGCGCAGGACGGCGTGCTTCCGCTCCGTCTCCTCGAAGGAGATCATCGGGTCCCACTGGAACGGCGTGAACGGCTTGGGGCAGAAGGTGGAGATGCCGACGTTGATCTCCGCTCGCGGGTTGAGCTTTCTTCCCCGCCGCAGCGCCTCGGCGGAGAGCGTCACGATCGCGCGCACGTCCTCGTCGCGCTCGGTCGGCAGCCCGATCATGAAGTAGAACTTGACCAGGTCCCAACCGGCCGTGAAGACGGTGTCCACGGCGTGGAGGAGGTCCTTCTCCGCGTTTCCCTTGTTGATCACGCGGCGCATCCGCTCGGTGGCGGCCTCCGGCGCGACCGTGAACCCGCTCTTGCGCACCCGCTTGATCTGGGAGGCGAGCCGCTCCGACATCGTCTCCGTGCGCAAGCTGGGCAACGAGATGCCGACATTCTCCGGACCGAACTCGTCGAAGAAGTCCTCCAGCACGCCGTCGATGCAGGAGTAGTCGCCCGCGCTCAGGGAAAGGAAGCCGACTTCCTCGTATCCGGTGGTCTGAAGCCCGCGCTCGGCGATGCGGCGGACGTCGTTCGGGTCGCGCTGGCGGGTCGGCCTGGTGATCATGCCGACCTGGCAGAAACGGCACCCGCGCGTGCAGCCGCGCTGGATCTCGAGCGGCAGCCGATCGTGGACCGTCTGCATGAACGGGACGATCGGCTTCTCCGCTTGCGGCACGAGATTCAGGTCGGGGATCACCCGGCGGACGATGCTGTCGTACCCGGGCTTGAGCGGTTCGTATGCCTTCAGCGTGCGATCCGCGTTGTAGTGCGGGCGGAAGAGAGATGGCACGTAGACGCCGGGGATCTCCGCGAGCAGCCAGCGCAGATCGTCCCGCGAGCCGCCGCCGCGCTTCCAGTCGGCGACAGCGTCGCTGATCTCGTGGACCACCTCCTCGCCCTCGCCGATCACGAAGGCGTCGAAGAAGTGGGCGACGGGCTCCGGGTTGTAGGTGCAGGGTCCGCCGCCGAGGATGAGCGGGTCGTCGCGCTTGCGATCCTTGGCGTGTAGCGCGATGCCGCCCAGCTCGAGCATCGCCAGGACGGTCGTGTAGCAGAGCTCGAACTGCAGAGTGAAACCGACGATGTCGAAGGCGGCGAGCGGAGCGCGGCTTTCGATGGAGAAGAGCGGCTGCCGCTCCGCCTCGAGCGCGGCCTCCATGTCCGGCCAGGGCATGAACACGCGCTCGCAGGCGACGTCGGGGCGCTCGTTGAGAGCGTGGTAGAGCAGCCGGAACCCGACGTTGCTCATCCCGACTTCGTACGTGTCGGGAAACGCGAGCGCCCACTTGACGCGCGCTGCCGCGAGGTCCTTGCGCACGGCATTCAGCTCACCGCCGGCGTAACGGGACGGCTTCTGGGCGGAAAGGATGAGCCGATCGAGGACGGGGAGCTGCATGACCGGCTGACCTGTAGGCGCGACGGCCGCGCCGGTCAAGATGACATCAGCGGCAGTGGGGGCGGGCAGGCAGGCTCAACGCGTGACCATGAAGGTGCGGAAGTCACCGCGGGCAGCGGACCAGCGCACTCCCACGTGTTCCACCTCGGCAGCTGGAGGGCCCCGCTTGCACCACTCGATGAACTCCTCGATGCGCTCCTTGGGCCCTTCCACAACCGCCTCGACGCGTCCGTCGGGGAGATTGCGGATCTCGCCCATCAGGCCGAGGCGCATCGCCTCCTGCTGTGCGCTGGCCCGATAGAAGACTCCCTGCACGCGGCCGCTGATCAACAGGTCGGCCCTCGTCATTTGAGCAGTTCCCGGAAGCCGTCTTCGTCCACGACGCGCACGCCGAGCTCCTGTGCCTTCTTCAGCTTGCTTCCGGCGTCCTCTCCCGCCACCACCAGATCCGTCTTCCGGCTGACCGAGCCGGATACGCGGCCGCCACGGCGCTCGATCTCCGCCTTCGCTGATTCGCGAGAATACTTCGCGAGCGTGCCCGTGAGCACCACCGTCTTTCCCGCAAGCGCTCCCTCGGTCGCGACGGCCACCTCCGGATCCGGTCGCACTCCTGCTGCGAGGAGCTGGCCGATCATCTCCCGCTGCCCGGGCAGGGCGAGAAAGTCGTGGATCTGCCGCGCCACTTCCGGGCCGACGTCGCGCACGGACTGGAGGTCCTCGACGGACGCGTTCATCAGCGCTTCCAGCGACCCGAACCGGCGCGCCAGCGAAACCGCCGTCGCCTCGCCCACCATGCGGATGCCGAGGGCGTAGATGACGTGGCGGAGCGGGCGCGTCTTGGAGGTCTCGATGGCGGCGAGGAGATTGCGCGCGGAGAGATCGGCGAATCGATCGAGGCCGACGAGCTGCTCGTAGGTCAGCCGGTAGAGATCGGCCGGCGTCTTGACCAGACCCGTTTCCGTCAGCTGGGTGCTGGTCTCGACTCCGAGGCCCTCGATGTCCATCGCCAGTCGCGAAGCGAAATGCCGCAGCCGGGAGACGGTCTTCGCCGGGCAAGTCGGATTCGGGCAGCGCGTGATCGCCTCGCCCTCCTCGCGCACCACGGGCGTCCCGCACGCGGGGCACTGCTTCGGCATCTCCCAGGGGCGGCTGCCGGCGGGGCGCGACTCGACGATCACCCGGACGATCTCCGGGATCACGTCGCCGGCGCGGCGCAGGAATACCCGGTCGCCGACGCGCACGTCCTTGCGCCGCAGCTCGTCCTCGTTGTGCAGCGTCGCCCGGCTGACGGTGACTCCGCCGACATGGACCGGCTTCAGCGCGGCGACGGGAGTCAACGCCCCGGTGCGGCCCACGCTGACGAAGATGTCCTCGACGGTGGTCGCTTCCTCCTCGGCCGGGAACTTCCAGGCGATGGCCCAGCGTGGCGTGCGCGACACCGCTCCCAGCCGGCGGCGCTGATCCTCGGAGTCCACCTTGACGACGCTGCCGTCGATCTCGTAGGGCAGCTCGTGGCGCATCGCCAGCATGCGCCGGTACTTTTCCTTCACTTCCGGCAGGCTCTCGCAGAGCGCGTTCTCCGGATTGGTGCGCAGCCCCAGCTCGCGCAGCAGCGCGAGCTTCTCCCAATGGGTGGCGAAGGTGAGCCCCGGCGTCTCGCCCACCTCGTAGAAGAAGATGCTCAACGGCCGCTGCGCGGTGATCCGCGGATCGAGCTGCCGCAGCGACCCGGCGGCGCAATTGCGCGGATTCACGAACGTCGGTTCTCCCGCCTTCTCCCGCTCCTCGTTCATGCGCACGAAGTCCCGCTTGTTGATGAACACCTCTCCGCGCACCTCGAAGACCGCCGGCGGCCGTCCCCCGAGCTGCAGGGGGACCATCTTGATGGTGCGCAGATTCGCGGTCACGTCCTCGCCGGTGAGACCATCCCCGCGGGTGGCTCCCTGCGCGAACCGGCCCTTCTCGTACCTGAGCGTGACCGCCAGACCATCGAGCTTCGGCTCCACCACGTAACGGACCGGCTCCTCACCGAGCATCCGGTGCACGCGGGCGTCGAATTCGAGGAACTCGTCCTCGGTCATCGCGTTTGCGAGCGACATCATCTGCCGCCCGTGCGTCACCTTGGCGAACTTCTCGCTCGGTGCCGCCCCGACGCGCCGGGTGGGCGAATCCGGCGTGATCAGGTCGGGGTGGTCCGCCTCGAGCTGTTCGAGCTCGCGGAAGAGGCGGTCGTACTCGGCGTCGCTCAGGGTGGGCGCGTCCAGGACGTAGTAGCGGTGGCTGGCGTCGCGGAGCCGGGCCCGCAGCTCCTCCGCGCGCGCGGCGGGGTTTTCCATGCCTCGCGGAGAATAACGCATTGACGCTCGGCGCACGGGCGGCTACAGTCCATCCGCTTCCGACCCATTCCCACACGCAGGCATGCGCGCCGTCCGGCCGGGCGAGCAGCGCTCTCCAGCAGATGAACCTGTCCGAGCTGAAGGAAATGAAGATCCTGGCCCTCGCCAAGCTGGCGAAGGAGCTGAACATCGAGGCGCCGGGGGCCCTCCGCAAGCAGGAGCTGATCTTCCACATCCTGCAGGCGCAGAAGACCGACACGCTGATCAACGCCGAAGGGGTGCTGGAGGTGCTGCCCGACGGCTTCGGGTTCCTCCGCAGCCCGGACTTCTCCTTCATGCCCGGGCCCGACGACATCTACGTCTCGCCCTCGCAGATCCGCCGCTTCAACCTGCGCACGGGCGACATGATCAAGGGGCAGATCCGCCAGCCCAAGGACAGCGAGCGCTACTTCGCCCTGCTCAAGGTCGACCAGATCAACTTCCAGGAGCCCGTCGAAGGCAAGCAGTTGCTCCTCTTCGACAACGTCACCGCGCTCTACCCCACGCGGCGCATCAACCTGGAGCACAAGAGCACCGACATGAGCACGCGCATCATCGACCTGCTCAATCCGATCGGTTTCGGGCAGCGATGCCTGATCGTCGCCCCCCCGCGGGCCGGCAAGACGGTGCTCCTGCAGGACATCGCGCATGCCGTCACTTCCAACCATCCGGACGCGTTCCTGATCGTGCTCCTGATCGACGAGCGGCCAGAAGAAGTGACCGACATGCTCCGGACGGTGCGCGGTCAGGTCGTCTCCAGCACCTTCGACGAGCCCGCCACCCGGCACGTGCAGGTGGCGGAGATGGTGATCGAGCAGGCCAAGCGGCTGGTGGAAGGCGGCCGGGACGTGGTGATCCTGCTCGACTCGATCACGCGCCTCGCCCGCGCCTACAACGCGACGGTCCCGCCCTCCGGGAAGATCCTCTCCGGCGGAGTGGATTCGAACGCCCTGCACAAGCCGAAGCGGTTCTTCGGCGCCGCCCGCAACGCCGAGGAGGGCGGCTCGCTGACCATCATCGGGACCGCGCTGGTCGACACGGGCTCGCGCATGGACGAAGTGATCTTCGAGGAGTTCAAGGGAACGGGCAACAGCGAGATCGTCCTCGATCGCAAGCTGATGGAGAAGCGCATCTTCCCCTGCCTCGACATCAACCGCTCGGGAACCCGCAAGGAGGAGCTGTTGATGGACGACAAGCAGCTCAACCGGGTGTGGATCCTGCGCCAGCTCCTCCATCCCTTGAACACCATCGACTCGATGGAGTTCTTGCTCTCGAAGATGCGCGGCACGAAGACGAACAAGGAGTTCCTCGATTCCATGAGCCGCTGATGCGCCCCGAGCGCATCGCCTGGGTAGCGGCGCTGATCGTCTGCGCCTCGCTGCTCGCGGCTCCTTCGTTGGAGACCAGCGTAAGCAGCCGCTTCGCCTCGACGTTGGCCCTGATCCACGAGGGCGTGGCCTTGGAGCCGCCCTGGCATCCGATCGCCGGCGGTGGCGGCTGGATCCTCGCGGAGCGCGCAGCATCGACCAGCAGCGCGCGATGACGCCGGGTTCGCCGATGTCAGCGCTGGAAGACCGCGAGCTCCGCGGTGAATTGCTCCATGCGGGTCATTCCGTTGACCGGCACCCGGCGCAGCGAGAGCAGATCGGCGCTCCCGTGCTCGACACCCGCGACGGCAACCCGGTAGCCGGCGGCACTTGCCGCCTTCTCGATCCGCGCGCGCACCGAATTGTACGGATATGCCAGCGCCTCGACCGGCCGGTGCAGCTCGGCCTGCAGAGTCAGCCTCGACTCGACGAGCTCGTATTGCACGCGCGCGTCGGATAGATCGGGAAGGCGCGGATGGGTCGCGGTATGCGAGCCGATCTCCATGCCCGCGTCCGCCAGGGTGCGCACGCCATCCCAGGCGACATAGCCCGCGCGGCCGACCAGGCTGGTGATGACGAAGAAGGTGGCGCGCATGCCGCGCCTGCGGAGCGCAGGCAGGACGATCGCGAGCGCGTCCGCCTTGCCGTCGTCGAACGTGAGGATGATCGCCTTGTCCGGCAGCGGCGCGCGCCGTTGCCGCGACTCGGCAAGCTCGTGCAGCGAGACGGTGTGGAAGCCGTGCGAGGCCAGCCAGTCGAGCTGCTCTTCGAAGGCAGCGAGCGGCACCGTGTAATCATCGGCGGCGTCACCGACCGAGTGATAGTTCAGGATCGGCAGCTCCGGCCTGGCGCGCATGCAGCCGGCGAGCAGCAGCACGCACAAGAGGCGCATCATGGCCGCTTGCCGACTCCGGCCTGGACGAGTTGCCGCGTCTGCGCGGCCCCCAGGGCGAACACCACGGCGTTGGGCAACAAGCCTGCCACCCAGGCGTTCAGGCCGTTCTCCGCGAGCGCGACGCCGAAGCGCGAGAGCGCGTAGAACCCGACGAACACCGCCAGCGTCACCAGATAGGCGGAGCCCCGCCCTCCCCGGGATGCGACCGCGAGCGGCACGCCGAGAAAGGCGAAGGCGATGCAGACGAAAGGCAGCGTCCATCGGCGGACCAGCTCGACGCGCAATCTCGCCGACTCGCGCACGTCACCCCGCCGCTCCAGCTCGACGAGCCGCTCGCGGATCATCTGCCGGCTCAGCGCCGCCTCGTTGCGCGCGAACTTGTTCTTGTGGGCCACCGAGTCCTGCACGCCGATCAGGAATCGCCCCTGCTGGAAACGAGCCAACGTTTCGCCCCCCGCCTCCATCCGATGCAACTCTCCGCGCGAAAGGCGCAGCGCGAGCGCCTCTCCTCCGGCGTCCTCGATCCGCCCGATCTCCGCCAGCGCCAGGAGCGGCGCTCCGTCGCCGACGTCGTCCTCGATGAGGACGCCATGCCAGGTCGCGTACGGGCCGTTCTCCGGCCGATCCTCGCTGGAAACGTAGATCATGAACCGGGGGAGCCCGTCGTTGAAGATCCCCGGCTCGAGGCCCGACTTGAGGTTCCGCTTGATCACGTCGTTGAGCACGTGGTTCAGCTGCTGCAGACCCCAGGGCTCGGCCCAATGGGTGAGGGCCGCCACGAGCAGCGCGAGGGCGCCCCCGATGGCGAGGGGAACGCGGTAGAGCCGCAGCGGGTGCGTGCCCGCCGCGCTGAGCGCGAGGATCTCCTGATCTCCCGCCAGCCGTCCCAGGCCGAGCTGCACGCCGAGCATGAACGCGAGCGGGACGGCGACGACGAGAAAGTGCGGGGCCAGCGCCGCCGTGACGCGGAGGAGATCCTCGATGGTGACGGCGCTGGTGAAGACCACCTCGTTGAGCTGCAGCAGCTGCAGGATGACGAGGAGCTGGAGGATGGCGAGCAGACCGACGCCGAGCGGGATGGCGATCTCCCGGAGCAGAAGACGGTCCAGCAGCGGCATCGGCGCGCACTGTAGTATGTAAGCGGACCTTGGATCGCTCCAAAACCGCCGCGGCGTTGGCGTTCGCCGGGCTCGCTGCACACGCGTTCTTCCTTCCCGTCTCCATCGCCGGAATGCAGCTCGCCCTCGGCGTGGCCGCCGCCGGGATCCTGCTCGCGCCGCCGCGGCCGCTGCGCACGCCGCTCGATCTGCCGGCGCTCGCGTTCATCGCCGTGGCCGTCCTCTCCGACGCGCTTTCGCCCTACGGCGCGCCGGGTCTCGCCGCCGCGACGCTGTGGAGGTCGGTGCTCGGTTTCATGATCGTCGGACACGCGCTGCGGATCGCGCCCGCCTGGACCCGGCAACGCCTCATGGTCTTCCTCGCCGTCGGTCTGCTCGGCGCCTCGCTCATGGGACTCGTGCAGTATCGGACCGGCATCGATCTCGTCCACCGCCTTGGCCTGCGCGCCCAGCCCGCGCTGGTGGAGGCGCCCGGAGTGGAAGGACGGTTCGGCGCGATGGGGTTCTTCACCTCGCGGCTGACGTTCGGTCACAACGCAACGCTGGTGCTCGCGCTGCTCGGCGGCACGCTCGCCGCCGACGCGCTTTCCCGCCCTGGGCGCATCCTGGCAGCCGCCGCCTCGGTCGCGGGTCTCGCGGCCGTCGCCGTCACCTTCGATCGGGGGGCATATCTCGCGCTCGGCGTCGCCGCAGCCGTCATCGTCTTCCGGAGCGGGCGCCGGCCGCTGGCGCTCGCCCTCGCCGCGATCGCCGGGCTCCTCGCGCTGCATCCGGCCGTGCGCGGGCGGCTCGGGAGCGCCTTTTCCGCCGGGGCGAACGCGGATCGGCTGTTCATCTGGTCGCGCGGCTTGGAGATCATCCGCGACCACCCGCTTCGCGGCATCGGGTTCGCCAACTATCCGCTGGTGTGCGGCCGCTACTACGATCGCGTCGACCCGCACTTCTTCATGCGGACCTGGGCGCACAACCTGGAGCTGTCCACTCTGGCGGAGACCGGTCCCCTCGGCCTGCTCGCGCTGCTCTGGCTCCTGATCGCGGCGGCACGCATGGTCGTGCGCAGCGCGAGCCCCTTCGCTCTCGGGGCGCTGGCCGCGCTCGCCGCCTGGTTCACGATGGCGCAGGTGCACGACGTGCTCTACGACACCAAGGTCATGTACGCGCTGTGGTTCTCGCTAGCGCTGGCATGGTCGCCAGCACCGCCACCGGCCAGAGCTGCGTGAGGATCCGGTCGGCGGACGTGCGGAAGATCCAGTCCAGCCGGTGCGGTTGCAGCGCGTAGATGGGACCGTACGCCGCGCAGGCGAGGAAGAGCGCCGTCCCGAGGACCGAGAACGGCCTCTTTCTCAGGAACCAGAGCAGGAGCACCCCAGCGAGGACCCAGAAGCCGAAGTCCTGGAAGTAGACGACCCGCCGTGCCGTGAGCACCAGCAGTTCCGCCCACCGGCGCCAGTCGAGGGCGTTTTCGAGGATGGTCGCGCGAGTCGAGAACGCCGCCAGGTCGTTGGGGGGCGCGAGGCCGAGCTTGAACCAGGCGAGCAGCGCCGCGCAGGGGAGCGCGCCCGCGGCGAACGCGAGCGCGCCGCGGAGGTCGCGGGTGCGCCAGATCCAGGCGATCCCCAGGCAAGCGGCGTACAGCACGCCTTCATTCTTCGTCCACATGCCGAGCCCGGCGGAAAACCCCGCCAGCGCCAGCTCGGTCCGGGATCTCGCGGATGTCATCAAGGCAGCCGCGATGGCGAAGTAGACCGCCAGCGGGACATCGGCCTGCTGGTTGGAGGCGAATGTGGCGAAGCACGGGAGCGTCACGACCGCCAATCCGCCGAGCAGCCCCCAACGGGCGCCGTGTGCGCGCGCGACCCCCAGCGTCACCACCGCGACCGCCAGCGCGCCGAAGAGCGCAGCGATCGCCGCGGGTACCATGCGCGACTCGCCGAACGTGGAGAACCCCTGCGCAACGGCTCCCGGAAGGAGCCACGGGTAGTCTGGATGGGCAAGGAACGCCATCGCCGGCGAGAACGCGCTGTGCAAGTCGGCCCCCCGCGCGAGGAAGCGCGCGCGCAGGTTCCAGATCATCCAGGCGTCCCAGCCGCCGTCGGGAAACCGCACGGTGTGCTCGACGAATGCGGCCGCGGCGACGGCGCAGGCTGAGGCAAAGAGAGCGCAGAGCCAGCGCGGGGCCGGCTCGCGCCCCTGCGCCGGCACCGGCAGACGACGCCGGAAGGCCGCGAGCGCCGCGGCGCCTGTCAACGCCAGCACGACGTCCTTCGCGGCGCCGGGGGTTCCGAACGCCATCCGCCATGCGGCGTAAGACGCGGCCCAGGCGCCGGTGCCCAGGGCGATCGCCAGCGCCGCGCGAAAGCCGCGCTCGATGCCGTCGCTCGCCCGGTCGCGCATGCCCGCAGCGACGAGACCGGCGCCGCTCAAGAGCAGGGCGAGGATGCTCATCGCGGCCGTGCGACCGCGAGACCAGCCGCGATCTGCGCGACGAGCTCGAGACCGCGCTGCTTCATGAGATCTGGCAGCCGCGAAGGGTCGTGGAGGTTGACGATCACCAGCGGGGCGCGGGCGTCGTCGTAGCGGAGCACGACCGGAGCCACCGCGAACTGCACGTGCAGGTACATGCGCGTGCCCAGCGTCGTCACGTCCTCTCCGGAGTGGACCGCCGCGGGCAGATCGGAGACGTACCCCGCCTCCCCGGAGGAAACGACGGCGCGCAGCGCCGCATACCGGACATCGATGGGGGCGCGGCGCGGCTCGTTCCGCGGCTCGGAAACGAAATGGAGCCAGAGGATGCGCAGCATGCCGATGGCGGCCAGCGCCACCATCAGGGCCGTCACGCGCCGGTTCACGGCTCCGCGTGCGCCCGCTGCGGAACCGGATCGGTCTTGCGACGGCGAGGCGGGATCAGCCCGTACCGGAGGATGCAGTACACGGCCCGGAACGCATCCTTGAGCCCGATCTTCTTTCCTTCTTCGACGGAGCGCGGCTTGTAGGAGATGGGGCGTTCGATCACCCGGAGCGCTTCGCGGCGTTTGCGGTGCGCGAGCAGCGCCGTCACCTCGGGCTCGAATCCGAATCGCTCCTCGCGCAACGGCAGCTCCTTGATGACGTCCGCGCGCATGACCTTGTAGCAGGTCTCCATGTCGGTCAGGCGGAAGCCGGTGACGATGTTGCTCGCGAGCGTGAGCAGGCGGTTCGCGAGCGTGTGCCAGAACGGGAACCCCTCGTGGCCGCGCAAGAACCGCGAGCCATACACCACGTCCGCCTCGCCCTTGCGGATGGGCTCGACCAGGGCAGGCAACTCCATCGGGTCGTACTCGAGGTCCGCGTCCTGCACCACCACGACGTCCCCTTCCGCCTCCGCGAAGCCACGGTGCAGTGCCGCCCCTTTTCCGCGGTTCACGGGCTGGTGGAAGATGCGGATCTCGGTCCGGCCGCGGGAGCTTGCGAGCACCTTGCGCGGATCGCGCTCGACCTCTTGCAGGACGTGCCCGGTGCCGTCGCGGCTGGCGTCGTTCACGATCACCAGCTCCTTGTCGAGGGGCACCGCGGCGACGCGCCGCAGGACGTCCAGCACGTGGCGCTCTTCGTTGTAGACGGGAATGACGATCGACAGCTTCACGGCAAACGTACGCTCGTCCGGACGGAAGGCGAAGTCAACAAGTTGATTTTGGCCTATCGATCCGCTATTGACTCGCACCCTTTTCGTCCCGGCGGAAGACCCCGCGCGCTGGCGCGCGAGCAATCCCGCGGGCTTGTCAGAGAGAAGCACACATGCGCGAGAACATCCACCCCGCCTACCCGACCGCCAAGGTGCACTGCGCGTGCGGAGCCACCTGGGAGACCCGGTCGACGCACGGCGACCTGCATCTCGACATCTGCAGCAACTGCCATCCGTTCTTCACCGGAAAGCAGAAGCTGATCGACACGCAGGGGCGCATCGATCGCTTCAAGAAGAAGTACGCGAACGCGCCGGCGGCGCCACCTCGGAAGAAGGCAGCCAAGGCCGCTGCGGCCAAAAAGGCCGAGAAGCCCGTCAAGAAGGCCAAGACCGCGAAAGCGTAGCCTCGTCTCTTTTGATCGAACGCCGTGGCGCCGGCGCGGAGCACGTCACGGCGTCGCCGGAGACACGAAAAACGGCGGCGGCGGTCGACGCGGGCAAGGGGGGGAGACTCGACCGTCGGCGGCCGCCACCGCCCGCCGCGATCACTTCTCGCGGGCAGCTACGCGGTTCAGGCCCTCCTCGTCCCGCAGGACCAGAAGCCGCCCCTGGTTCGCCAGCAGCCCGTCCCGCTTCATCTTGTTGATCAAGGTGGAAACGAACGAGCGCGAGGCGCCGACGAGATCGGCCAGATCCTGCTGGGTGATCCCGTGCAGGCACAGCTCGTTCCCGGGAGCGATGCGCTCCCCGTGCGCTTGCGCGAGGGAGATCAGCATCTCGGCGAGCCGGGCGGGAACGTCCTTCCTCGTCAGCCCGAGCACCCGCTGCCGCAGCTGGCGCACCCGCTCATTGAGCGCGCGAATCACGTCGACCGCTAACGCCGGCCGCGCCTCGAGCAGCGCGCGGAAATCGCGGCCTTCGATGCTCCACACCTCGCACTTGCCGGAGGAGACTGACAGCTCCTCCATCAAGGAGCCTTCAGGGCGAAGCACTTCGCCGAACAGATCGCCTGGTTTCAGGATCGATAGGACCGAACGGCTCTTGCCCTTCCCCTGCCGCAGCAGCCGGACGCGGCCCGACCGCAGGAGGTAGACCTTGTCCGCGGGCAGCCCGGGCCGGTAGATGACGGCGCCGTGCCCGAACGTCTCTACTTTGAAGTAGCCGCGGAAGTCGACGACGTCGGCGGGCGGAAGGCTCGGGGAAGCGAGGGGCTGGAACTGGGGTTGGAAGCGAGGATCCGTCGTGAGGGGACGCATGCTGTTGCTCCAGGCGAAAGGGGTGTCGCCCGCCTGTTGGAGCACCAGCCGTGCCAAGCAGCACGTACAAATCAAAGATATGTAAAATCAGGCCAGTGAACGGTAGTTCACACTCCCGGCAGCCGTGCGCTTGAACGGATCGTTCAGACGGAACGTAGAATTGACAGAACGAAACGTTCAATCAGCTTCGCCAGCGATACCGTACTTTTTCAACTTACGTTCCAGGGTCGGCCGGGAAATACCGAGCATTTGACACGTCTTGCCTTTGTGGCCCTTCGCGAGCGTCCAGACGCGCACGATGTGGTCGCGCTCCACCTCATCCAGGGTGGCGACCCGTCCGTCCACCGCGCTGGGCAGCGGTCGGGCCTCCGAACGGGGAATGCCGCCCTGATCGACCAGGTGCTCCTGCAGGAGCATGTCCCCCTGCGAGAGCACCGCGGCGCGGGTGAGGACGTTCTCCAACTCGCGCACGTTCCCCGGCCATGGGCGCCTCTGCAGCTTCTCGATCACCTCGCGCGGCACACGCCGCAGGTTCTTGTGCAGTCGCTGGTTGATCTTGACCAGCAGGTGCTCGACGAGAAGAGGAATGTCCTTGGCCCGCTCGCGAAGCGGCGGCAGGCGGAGCGTCACCACCTTGAGCCGCTGGTAGAGGTCCTCGCGAAACCGGCCGGTGCGCATCTCCTCGGCGAGATCGCGGTTGGTGGCCGCGAGGATGCGGGCGCGGATCGGGATGCGTCGCACCCCGCCCACCCGCTCGACCTCGCGCTCCTGCAGGACGCGCAGCAGCTTGGCCTGCAGGTTCTGCGACAGCTCGCCGATCTCGTCGAGGAAGATGCTGCCTTCCTCGGCGAGCTCGAACTTGCCCGGCTTCGTCTGCACCGCCCCGGTGAAGGCGCCTTTCTCGTGGCCGAACAGCTCGGATTCGAGCAGCGTGTCGACGATGGCCGAGCAGTCGATGCCGATGAAGGGCTTCTGCGGGGCGGAATAGCTGTGGATGACGCGGGCGATCAGCTCCTTGCCGGTGCCGCTCTCCCCCTGGATCAGCACGGTGGCGCGCGAGGCCGCGACGCGGCCCACGTCCTTGAACAGCTGCTGCATCGGCGGCGAGGTGCCGACGATGTCGTCCATCTTGAACGCGCCGCCGCCCTCCACCGAGAGGTAATCGGTCCCCTTCGACAGCCGGCGCACCTCCAGGGCCCGATCGAGCGCGACGTCGAAGGCCTGGATGTCGATCGGCTTGTGGATGTAGTCGAACGCGCCCGCCTTCATGGCGAGGATGGTGCTCGCCATGTCGTGGTGGGCGGTGATCATCAGTACAGGCGCTTCCGCCGCCCGCTTCTTCAGCTCGGGGATGAGATCGATGCCGGATGCGTCGGGCAGGCGCATGTCGAGGACGATCGCCGCCGGCGACGCCTCGGCCGCCAGACGGAACCCTTCGGCGCCCGTGGCGGCTGACATCACGCCGAATCCGCGCTCCTCCAAGTGCATGGAGAGGAGCTCCCGGATCGACCGGTCGTCATCGACGATCAGGATTCGGTCCATTTGGGTCAGGCGGAGAACGTCATTGAAATAACATTTCCGCCACCCGGACGCTCCTCGAGGCGGACTTCTCCCCGGTGCTCGCGGGCGATGCGCGCAACCACCGCGAGGCCGAGGCCGCTGCCGCGCGCGCGCTGGGGTGTGAAGGGGACGAAGGCCTTCTCCCGCAGCTCCGGCGAGAGTGTCTGCCCCGGGTCGGCGACGGAAAGCTCCCATCCTTCCGGAAGTTGCCGCATCGCCACCTCCACCGCGCCGCCGCCCGCGTCCTCCGTGGCGACGGCCGCCTGCCGGCAGAGGATCTTCACCGCGGTCCGGACCCGGACCGGGTCGAGCGCGGCGGGCGACATCCGCTCCGGCCGCTTGCGGGTGAAGGTGACCCCCCGCGCCGACCATTCCGCCTCGACGCCCGCGACCGCCTCCTCCACGGCGGGGCGGGGGTCGGCGGGAACGAGCGACAGCGACGGCGGGCGGGCGAACTCGAGCACCTCGTTGAGGAGGAGCTCGATGTTCAGCACCTCGCGCAGCGCGATGGAGGTGCGGCGCAGATCGTTTTGCGCCAGCGTGCCATGCCGCTCGAGGGTCTGAAGCGCGATCTTCACCGCGCTGAGCGGATTGCGGATCTCGTGCGCGACGAGCGACGCGAAGCGCGCGAGGTCTTCCGCGCGCAGCGCCGCGTCCGCCTGCTGGTGGCCGGCGGTGAGATCGCGCACCAACGCGACGGCGCCTCCGTTCACCCCGCGCAGCAGCAACTGCGCCGCGAACGGCTGGCCTCCGCGAATCATCGGCCGCTGCTCGGCCGCGGGCACGTTCGAGCAGATCGCGGCGAGGTCCCTGGCGGCCCGCTCGCCGCCGGAGAACAGCGCGCCGGCGGGCCGTCCGACGAGCTCCCCCGCCTTGGCGAACAGCACCTCCTGCGTGTGGCCGGTGGCGAAGACGATCCGCGGGGAGGAGCTCTCGTCCCAGGCGACGATGCAGGAGTCGGTCGCCGCTCCCACAGTGCGAGCCAGCTCCTCGCAGATCTGCTCGATCTTCCTCACGCGCACGCAAGCAATTATCCGCAGGCGCCGATGCGGCCGCCACTTGTGCGCCCGAACGTCCGATCGCCGACCGATGCGCCGGTGCTGCTTTGGAGGTACGCTGACGATTGAACCAAGGGAGCGTGCATGCGCCGATTCGTCCGCAACCTGCTCTGTTCGGAGTCCGGCCAGGGCCTGAGCGAATACCTGATCATCGTCGCGCTCGTCGCCGTCGCCGCCATCGGAGTGGTGACCGTGTTCGGGCGCGACATCCGCGAGCTGTTCAGCGGCACCACCGACAGCCTGGCGGGCAACCAGGCGTCGAATACCGCCCGGAAGGCCACCGTGAAGGCGAGCAAAAACCTCAAGAATTTCGGTAAGTACAACGCGGCGTCCGGAGACTAGCCCCGGCCGCCGCGCGCTTCGTGACGCCCGCGCTTTTCGGCCGGTTGGCGGGTCCGTCTTCCGCCCCTCGGGGCGTCGCCGACAGAGGGCCGGGGACCTCCTTTCGTGTTATCTGAGGAACATGGGTCGCGACACCAAGGGCCAGGACAAAATCGTCCGGTCCGATGAGCACAACTCCCGCGGGATCGAGTTGGCCGACCGCGGCTGGCTCGACGAAGCGATCAAGGAGTTCAAGAAGGCCATCGAGCTCGATCCCACCTCCGCGCACGCTCACGACAACCTCGCGACGGTCTACTCGGAGAAGAAGCTCTTCGCGCAGGCGATGGAGGAGTACCTCACCGCGCTCAAGCTGGAGCCCGACAGCCCGACGGCGCACTACAACCTGGCGTGCTTTCTCGCGACGCACGCCCACGACATGGCCATCGAGCAGTACAAGGACGCGATCGAGCTCGACCCGGAGTACCCCGACGCGCATCTGAATCTCGGGATGACGTACGCCGACCTCGATCAGCGAGAGGAAGCCAAGTCGGAGTTCAAGGCGGCCATCGAGCTCGATCCCCAGGATCCGCTTGCCCGCCATGAGCTCGCCGCCATGCTGATGGACGAAGGCGACTACCGGGGGGCGATCGCGCTGCTGAACGAGGTCGTGCGTCTCGAGCCGGAGAATTACGAGGGCTGGCTCGACCTGGGCATCTCTTATGCCCAGAAGGGCTTCTACCAGGAGGCCGAGCGCTGCTACGCCAAGGCGCGGGAGCTGAATCCCGACGACGTCCTGCTGAACTACAACGTCGCCGCTCTCTACTCGCTTTGGGACCGGCGCGCGGATGCGCTCACCGCGCTGCGCAAGGCGCTGGAGAAGGAGCCCGCGAAAGTCAGGAGCTGGCTCGCTGCCGATCCGATGTTCGATGGGCTCAAGGGAGCCCCCGAATTCGAACAGCTCGTCTCGGCGAAATAGAGACCGCTGGCGCGATTGCAATCGGGCATTGCAGATCTGCAATGCCGCGAACATGTGCGCATCTGTAATTCGTGTGGAAAATCGCGGGGCAGCCCGTGGCACGGATGCTGCTCCTCCCATATGACGAGGCGTTCGCACGCCGGGCCACTGGTACCCCCCGCCAACCCGGCACCGAAGCGCTTCAATTTTCGCCGCCCCCGGACATGGCGTCCGGGGGCTTTTTTCTTTTCCGCGGGCGCGGGCCTTGAATGCCGAGGAGATCACGATCTGGCGCAGCGCCAGATGAACGGCTTCGGCGGGATGGTGACGTTCTCCGTTGGGACACGGGAGAAAGCGTTCAGGTTCTGGGACCGGTTGAAGCTGATCGCCCGCGCCGCCAGCCTGGGAGGTCCGGAGACGCTCACCAGCCTGCCCATCCTCTTCAGCCACACCGGGTACAGCGCCGAGGAACTGCGCCGCGCGGGAGTCGACGAAGGGATGGTGCGCATGAGCGTCGGCCTCGAGGATCCGGAGGATCTGACCTCCGACCTGCGGCAAGCGCTGGAGTGAGCTACCCGAGGGGAACGACCCTGGCTTCCTTGCGGGCCACAGCCACCGCGTCGCGAAGGCGGTCGTAGAGCGGCCTCGCGGAGGCGACCGGTCCGACCAGAAGCTCCGGTTCGAGCTGGTCGGTCGAGAGCACGGTGATCCGGCCGACGCCCCGCACGCGTTCGAGCAGCGTCTGGTCCAGCATGACGTCGCGCACCCGCCAGAGATCGATGCTCTCGTACCGTTTGCCGAGGATGCCGCGCTCGACCTCCAGCCGCTGCGGAGTGAGGGTGTATCGGACGGCCCTGCGCACGGTGAACGTCGCGAGCAGGTAGAGCGACCAGAGGACGAACGCGGCGGCGACCGGTCCGGCGAGGAGGGCGGACAGCGTGCGGTGGTACCCGGCCGCCGTCATGGCGATGGCGCCGCAGGCGCAGAGGCCGGCGCCCCACAGGCGCAAGCGGGCGTCGGCGCGGAAGGAGGCGAGCGGCTCGGGTCCGCGCTCTGGCGAGACGAGTCGAAGCTGCGGCGCCATGACAGGGAGTCTACCATTGGCCGGTGGAACCGCTCCCGCGCAGCTTCTACGACCGCAACGCGGTCAAGGTCGCCCCGGCCCTGCTGGGGTGCGTCCTGGCCCGCCGCGTTCGGGGCGGGTGGGTGATGGGACGGATCGTCGAGACGGAAGCGTACGTCGGCGAGCACGATCTCGCCTGCCATGCCCGAGCGGGCCGGACGACGCGCACGGACGTGATGTACGGCGAGCCGGGGCACGCCTACGTGTATCTGATCTACGGGATCCACCAGATGCTCAACTGCGTCTGCGGGCCGGGGAGCGACGCGAACGCGGTGCTGATCCGGGCGGCGGAGCCGGTGCCAGATTCGCTCCCCTGGCTGCACGCGAGCGCCCGGGGCCCGGGCAACCTCTGCAAGGCGTTCGGAGTGAAGCCCGCCCACAACCGGTCCGATCTCTGCGAGCCGGACGGGGAGTTGATCGTGCTGCCGAGGCGCGGCCGCCCGCGCATCGCTCGAGGCCCGCGGATCGGCGTGGACTACGCCGGACCCTGGGCCGGCGAGCCGCTGCGGTTCTGCGACGCGAGCAGCGCCCACCTCTCCCGGCCGTAGAGGCACAGCTCGCGCAGTAGAATCAAGCTTGAGAATCGCGGGCGATCGTGTTGACCTGCGATGCGATGAAAATCCGGCGCCTGGAGATCTCCGGCTTCAAGTCCTTCGCCGACCGCGTGGTCTTCTCCTTCGACGATGGCATCACCGGCGTGGTGGGCCCCAACGGATGCGGAAAGAGCAACGTGGTGGATGCCGTCCGCTGGGCGATGGGCGAGCAGAGCGCGAAGCACCTGCGCGGCCGCGCGATGGAGGACGTGATCTTCTCCGGGTCGGAATCGCGGCCCGCCACCGGGATGGCGGAGGTCTCGCTGACCTTCCAGAACGACGGCCGGCTGGTGCCGCCGCAATACGCCGGATTCGGAGAGATCACGGTCACGCGGCGGCTGTTCCGCAACGGCGACAGCGAGTACGAGATCAACAAGACGGCCTGCCGGCTGATGGACATCACCGAGCTGTTCCTCGGGACCGGTGTCGGCACGCGCGCGTACTCGATCATCGAGCAGGGCCGCATCGGCCTCATCGTCAGCGCCAAGCCCGAGGACCGGCGGGCGTTCATCGAGGAGGCGGCCGGAGTCACCAAGTACAAGGCGCGGCGCAAGCAAGCGGAACGAAAGCTCGAGGCCACCGAGCAGAACCTGCTCCGCCTTTCCGACGTCGTGGGCGAGGTGGGCAAGCGGCTGCAGTCTCTCGAGCGCGCGGCGAAGAAGGCCGAGAAATTCCGCGAGCTGCGCGGCGAGCTGCGCGAGCTCGAGCTGCTCGCCGCCTGCCGCCAGTACGTCGGGCTGCGCGAGACCGAGTCGGCGCAAGCGAAGGAGCTGGACGAGGCCGGCGAGGCGGAGAAGGTGGCGCTCGCGCATGCCGCGCGCCTGGAAGCCAGCCTCTCGGCGGAACGGCTTCAGCTACTCGAGGACGAGAAGAAGGTGCAGCAGCTGGCGGAGCACTCGCACCGCATCGACAAGCAGCTGCGTCTCTCCGAGCAGGAGATGGAGTTCGCGAAACGGGAACGCGAGACCATCGCCGGGCGGCAAGCGCAGCACGAGGAGGAAGTCTCCCTGCTGGGTGTGCGGCTGGCCCATCTCGGCCGCGAGGAAGAGGAGCTGCGGCTCGAGCAGCAGAAGCTCGCCGACGCTTCCGCCGAGGACGAGGCGAAGCAGAGGCAGGCCGAGGAGTCCCTGCAGTCCGGGCTCAAGGAGATCCACGACGCCCAGCATGCGGTGGAAGGAGAGCGTCACCAGGCGGTCAGCGTGCTCACCAAGCTCGCGAATCACCGGACGAACCTGGTCAATCTCGAGCGGCGCCGGACGGAGCTTTCGGCGCGGCTGCAGAAGACGGTATCCGAGAAGGAGCAGCTGGAGGCGCGGGCGCAGGAGATCGCGCGCCAGCGCGACGAGCTGGCCCAGAAGCTGGCCGCGACGGAAGTGAAGCGCCGCGAGCTGCACCAGCACAAGGTCGCCGCCGAGGCCGAGCTGACCGCGGGACGCGCCGAACAGCGCGAGACCGAGGCGCTCTTGATCAAGCTTCGCGAAGAGCTGGCCGACCGGCGCAGCCGCCTCACCTCGCTGCTCGAGCTGCAGAAGAACTTCGAAGGGTACGGCCGGGGCGTCAAGGCCATCATGCTGCGCGAGGAGGAGGAGCGGCGGCGCGACGGCGTCTATGGCCTGGTCGCGGACGTGCTCCGGGTCGAGCCTCGTTACGAGCGGGCCATCGAGGCCGTGCTCGGGGAGCGCCTCCAGCTCGTGCTGGTCGAGAGCCACGCCGCCGGCCTCAAGGCGGTCGACTACCTGCGCAAGGCTGCGCAGGGGCGCGCTTCCTTCGTTCCGCTCACGGAGATGGAGCAGCTCCCGCTGGTCCCCGAAGCCGCCGATCTCCCCGCGCCCGAGGACACCGTTCGCGCCGTCGACGTGGTGGGCTGCGCCCCCGAGCACGATCGGCTGCGCAACTACCTGCTCGCGGACGTCTTCCTCTGCGACACTCTCGCCGCCGCGCTCTCGCTCTGGGCGCGCAACCCGGGAGAGCGGACCTTCGTCTCCGCCGACGGCGAGGTGGTGGACAAGGAGGGTGTCGTCTCCGGCGGAGCGCTGGAAGGGGTCGCCGACGGGCTCTTGCACAAGCGACGGGAGGTGCAGGAGCTGGCCGAGACGGTCCAGGACCTGGAGGGGCGGCTGCATCTGGCCACCGACCGCCTCCAGCAGCTGTCCGCGCGCCTGCAGGCGACCGATACCCAGGTGAAGCGGCTCGTGCACGAGGAGCGCGAGGAGGAGCTCTCCCAGCTGCGCCTGGAGCGCGACGTGGCCCGGCTGCAGGAAGACCTCACGCGCATCGCGCAGCGCGATCAGGTGCTCCACCACGAGACCGAGCAGCTGGAGAGCGCGATGAGCGAGGTGGCGCGCGAAGAGCAGACGTCGCGCGATGCCGTCGCCGCCGGCGAGGGCGAGCAGAGCGAGCGGGAGGCCCGCCTTCGCGCCATGCAGGGCGATCTCTTGCGGGCGCGGGAACGCGCCGAATCCGTGCAGGCCGAAGTCACCAAGGCCAAGGTGAGCGCCGCGGCGCTTGCGGAACGCCGGGAGGGCCTCGCGCGCTCGGTGCAGCGCATGCAGGAGCAGAGATCCGAGGTGGAGTCCCGACGCGAGAAGCTGCAGGCCGAGATCGCCCAGGGCAAGGAGCGGGACGCCGCCCTGCAGGCGAAAGCGGAGGTCTGCCAACAGGAGCTCCGCCAGCTCCTCGCCGAGTCCGAGCGGCTGCGCCAGGAGTTGGGCCGGGCGCGCGCGCAGTACGACCAGGCCCAGGAGCGGCTGCGCGGCGGCGACGAGCAGGTGCGGCAGGCCCGCGAGGAGGCCCGCACCATCGGAGAACGCAGGGGCAAGGCGGAGCTGGCGGTGCAGGGCACCCGGCTCGAGCTGACTCACCTCGAGCAGCAGGTCCGCGAGCGGCACCTGATGGAGCTTGCCGAGGTCGCGGTGGCGCGCCGCGAGGCGGCGCTGCAGCTCGAGGTCTCGCGGGCGGAGGAGCAGATGCACTCCCTGCGCGAGAAGATCGACGCGCTCGGCGAGGTTTCGCTCACCGCCATCGATGAAGCGCGCGAGGTGGGCGAGCGTTTCGCGTTTCTCTCCTCCCAGAAGGCGGACCTGGAGGAGAGCATCGCCAAGCTGCGCTCGGCCATCGCGCGGATCGATCGGGCGTCGAAGGAGCGCTTCCGGGAGACGTTCCAGCTCATCAACGACCGCTTCCAGCAGGTGTTCCCCAGGCTGTTCCGCGGGGGCACCGCCGAGCTGCAACTCGTCGAGGACCCGGCGAATCCGTCGGCCGAGCCGGGCGTGGAGATCGTCGCCCAGCCGCCGGGGAAGAAGCTCGCCTCCGTGAACCTGCTCTCGGGCGGAGAGAAGGCGTTGACGGCGGTCTCGCTGATCTTCGCCATCTTCCTCATCAAGCCCACTCCCTTCTGCCTGCTCGACGAGGTGGACGCTCCGCTCGATGAGGCGAACGTCGGCCGCTACAACGAGATGGTGCGGGAGATGAGCCGCAGCTCGCAGTTCATCGTCATCACCCACAACAAGCGCACCATGGAGGTCGCCGACTCGCTCTACGGCGTCACCATGGAAGAGCCCGGCATCTCGAAGACGGTCTCCGTCAAGCTGTCACACCAGGGCGCAACCGCGGCGGCGTAGACCGCGGCCCCCTGCGCTGGATCGCAGGGGGCTGTTCCGTGCCGCCGGCTTTTGAGGATCCCCGCGTTGATCTCCCCGCGACGTGGGGTAGTCTTGGCGCATGCGCATCTCGACGGGCATGGGAATGATCGCGCTGTGCCTCGCCCTCTCGGTGCGGGCGGACGACACGAAGGCGCCGCAGATCTCCGAAGTGCGCGCGGGCGCGAAAGGCGGCCAGGTCCACGTCGAGGCGCGGATCACCGACGAGACCGGCGTGCTTTCCGCCGTCTGCCATCACCGCGCGCCCAGGGGCAGGGTGGAAGACTCGCCGATGGTGAAGAACGACTTCGACGACGTCTTCCGGACGAGCTTCCCGGGCGGCCCGGACACCGAGTACTGGATCGAGGCGAGCGATCTGCTCGGCAACGGTCCGGCGACCTACGGCACCTCCGCGAAGGCGGTGGCCGTGGGCGGTGCCGCCGTCGACGACAAGGCCGTCTCCCGCAGCGAGGTTCCGCCGAGGAAACCGCGCGTGCCGAAGCGGCCGCGCGAGCGCGCTGCCGCCACTGTCCCGCAGCCGCCGGCCATCGAGCACAGCAAGCCCACGGCGCAGCCGCCGGAGGGGCGCGACTTCACGGTGCGCATGAAGATCCGGAGCGAGTCGCCGGTGGCGGTCGCGGTGCTGCAGGCGCGGCCGCAGGGGACCACCACCTTCATCAACACGCCGCTCACGCGCACCGAGGGGGACAGCTGGGAGGCGCAGATTCCCGGCGCCATGGCGCACGGCAGCGTGGAATACTTCATCGCCGCGAAGAACCAGGCGGGACAGATGACCCGGCAGGGCGACGGCAAAGCGCCGTACGTGATCACGTTCAAGACCGCCGCCGCGGCGCCCGCGGTGGGGCCCACGCAGGTGGTCGCCACGCCGGAGAAGCCGTCGGGGGTTGCCGCGCCGGAAAAGCCGTCGGGGCCCTTCATCTTCACCGACAATCCGCCGGCGCGCGTCGCGCCGGGCCAGCCGATCATCCTGCGGGCGCAGGTAGTGCCGCCGAGTGACAACGGCGAGATGCCCGACCGGGTCGCGGTCCTCTGGCGCGGCAACGACGGGCAGGACCAGCTCACCGACATGGCCAGGGACGAGACCGGCGGCTGGGGCGGATACAAGGCCGAGCTGCCGCCGCAGGAAGAGGGCGCGATCTTCTACCAGGTCGTCGCCTGCGATCCCCCGGCGACGAAGTGCGGCATCGACACCGGCAGCAGGCGCAAGTGGCACGCCACGGCGGTCGCCTCGCAGCCCGGCGCTCCCAGGCCGCTACCGCTCGATGCCGTGAGCACGAAGGCCCCACCGACGCTGCCGGAGTGAGCGCGTCCTTGCTTTTTCCCCCTTCCTGAGCGATCTGCGCAGCCCCGTGCTGCTCGCCCTGGAAACCACCCACATCGCTGCCGCCGCCGTCGTCCTCGTGCTCGCGGCGCTGATCGTGGCCCTCCTCGCGCGCGCGTTCGTGTCGCGCCGCGCGAGGCTCGCGAAACAGGTTCCGCAGGCGGAGCAGCGGGAGACGATCGAACTGCCGCGGATCACCGCTCCGGTGGTCGCGGCGCCGGTCGAGCGCGTGGCGCGGGAGCAGCGCGCCAGGGAAGAGCTGAGTGAGGCCGAGGAGCAGCTGCGGGTGGCGCGCGAGGCGGTGGCGCGCGAGCCCGGTTCCTCCGCGGCGCGGGCGGAACTCCAGCGCTACGAACGCGAGGTCGCCGACCTGCGACGGCGCGCGGAGTACGAGCACCGCAAGGCCGACGAAGCGCAGGAGAAGGCGCGGCGGCTGGCGGAGGCGGCGGCGCGCGAAGAAGCGGAGGCGCGGGCCCGCGCCGAGGAGCAGGCGCGCCTCGAAGCCGAGCGCCGGGCCCAGGAGGAGGCGCGCCGCAGGCTGGCGGAGCAGGAAGGGGGCCGCACGCTCGCGGAGGGTCTGGCGAGGACTCGCGGCGGCTTCATGGCCCGCCTGAACGCGTTCATCGGCGCGAGCAAGGAGCTGGACGACGCCGCGCTCTCGGAGCTGGAGGAGATCCTCTTCTCCGCCGACGTCGGCGTGCACACGGCGACGGCATTGCTCGACAGCGTGCGCGAGCGGCTCAAGCGGCGCGAGCTCTCCGACCTGGGAAAGGTCAAATCGGCCCTGCGGGAGGAGATCGAACGCATCCTCTCGCAGGCATCGGGCGCCCACGGGGGTCTGCCCGAGGCACCGCCGCCGCAAGTGGTGATGGTGGTGGGAGTGAACGGAACGGGAAAGACCACCACCGTGGGAAAGCTCGCCGCCAAACTGAAGGCGGCGGGAAGATCGGTGATCCTCGGCGCGGGCGATACCTTTCGCGCCGCCGCCGGCGAGCAGCTCGACGTCTGGGCGGATCGCGCGCAGGTCCCGATCGTGCGCGGGAAGGACGGCTCCGACCCGGGCGCAGTCCTGTTCGACGCAGTCGCGCGCGCCCGCGGCGAGGGCCTCGACGTGGTCCTCTGCGACACCGCCGGCCGCCTGCACACCAAGGCGAACCTCATGGACGAGCTGAAGCGACTGAAGCGCACGCTGGCCAAGGCGCAGGAGAGCGCGCCGCACGAGGTGCTGCTGGTCGTCGACGCGACCACCGGCCAGAACGCGATCCAGCAGGCGCGCCAGTTCCACGACGCGCTCGGCGTCACCGGATTCGTGCTCACCAAGCTGGACGGAACTGCGAAAGGCGGCGTGATCATCGGAATCTGCGACGCTCTCAAGATCCCGGTCCGCTACGTGGGGGTCGGCGAGAAGGTGGCGGACCTGAAGGAGTTCGACGCGCACGAATTCGTCGAGGCGCTGTTCGGCGAATGAATCGAGCGCCGCAGAGGCTATAGTCTCCTCGTGGAGAGCCGCGGCACCATCCTCGTCGTCGACGACGAGCAGGCGAACCTGGACTCGCTCGAGCGGATCTTCGCGCGCGAGGGTTATCGCATCCTCCTCGCCTGCAGCGGCCAGGAGGCGGTGGACGCGCTGCGCGCCGAACCGGTCGACGTGGTGCTCACCGATCTGATGATGCCGGCGATGAGCGGGCAGGAGCTGCTGCGCGCGGTGCGGGCCGTCGCGCCCGACGCGGAAGTGGTCCTCATGACCGCGTACGGCACGGTCGAGGCAGCCGTCGCGGCGATGAAGGACGGCGCGTACGACTTCCTCACCAAGCCGCTCAAGCGCCATGCAGTCCTCAAGAGCGTGCAGCAGGCCATCGACAAGCGCCGCCTGGTGCTCGAGAACAAGCAACTTCGGGCGCGCCTCGCCGGGGCGGAGCAGCCCATCGTCGGTCAGAGCCCTTCGCTGCGCGCCACGCTCGACATCATCCGGCAGGCCGCCCCTTCTTCGGCCACGGTGCTGCTGCTGGGCGAGAGCGGTACCGGCAAGGAGCTGTTCGCGCGCGCGCTGCACGAGCATTCGCCTCGCTCCCCGGGTCCTTTCGTGCCCATCAACTGCGCCGCGATTCCGGAGACGATCCTGGAGTCGGAGCTGTTCGGATACGAGCGCGGCGCGTTCACCGGCGCGGTCCAACGCAAGGAGGGCCGCATCGAGCGCGCACAGGGCGGCAGCCTGTTCCTCGACGAGGTCGGCGAGCTGACGGCTTCCGTGCAGGTGAAGCTGCTCCGCTTCCTGCAGGAAGGCGAGATCGAGCGCCTGGGCGGAAGCGGAACGGTGAAGGTGGACTGCCGGGTGGTCGCCGCGACGAATCAGGATCTCTCCGCGCGCGTGCGTGAAGGGAAGTTCCGCGAGGATCTCTACTATCGCCTGAACGTCATCCAGGTGGTGCTGCCCCCTCTGCGCGATCGCATCGAGGACATTCCGCTGCTCGCCGATCATTTCATGGCGCACTACGCGGCGAAGAACGGAAAGCCGATCGGCAGACTCACCCGCGCCGCGCTCTCCGCGCTGGAGGCGTATCCGTGGCCCGGAAACGTGCGCGAGCTGGAGCACGCGATCGAGCGCGCGGTGGTCCTGTCGCGGGGCGCGCAGATCGACGTCGACGACTTGCCGGAGTCGGTGCGCAGCGGCGGCGGCGGGCGCGCGGCCGGCGTCGGCGCCGCCCTCGAAGGACGCACGCTGACGGTCCCCCTGGGAACGACGATGGAGGAGATCGAGCTCCGCGTCATCCGCGAGACGCTGCGGCAGACCAAGGGCGACAAGAACCTCGCCGCACAGCTACTCGGGATCGCCGCGAGGACCATCTACCGCAAGCTCGATCGGGAAAAGGAGTAGAGCGCGGCGGACCGCGGCGTGTTCCGCGGAACGGAAAGGTCGTCGCCTCCGCTCTCGCGCTGCGGGAGCCGTCCTGACAAAATGTCAGCGGGGCGGAACGTCGGCTTGCCATGTTGTCGCTCGACCCCCTTGCGGCCGTTCCGAGCGGCTGCATTACCGCAGGGAATCCGGTGGCATGGTGCTTGCTGCTCCGGCTCGTGTGGAGCTCGTCCTCCAGAGATACTCGTGGGCGCTCGACGCGCTCGCGGTGCTGATCGGCGCCTACCTCGCGGCGCGCACGGTGAACACGATCGCCGCCGCGGCCATCGCCCCGAGGCCGGCCCTGGTGCAGCAGGCCGGCGCTGCGCCGCAAGCCGCGGCCCAGCCCCAGCGCGTGGAGCTCGACGCGGAAAGGGTGGCGAAGCTGTTCGACGTCCCCCTTCCGAAGCCGGCTCCGGCCGGGTCGGAGCCTGCGCCGCCGCAGCGCGGGAAGTGGAACCCCGTACCCGTGCGCTCTTCGCTGCACGGGACGCTGGTGGGCACCGCGATCGCGGAGCCGAAACGCTACTCCCTGTGCCAGATCACCAACCCGGACCTGAACGAGACCCAGGTCTACGCGATGGGCGACAAGTACCAGGGGGCGCGGATCTACGGCATCGAGAAAGAGCGCGCGCTCCTCGACAACGACGGCTCCAACGAATACATCGACAACAGCGCGGCCGCCCCGCCGAATCTGGGAGTGACGCCGATCCCCGTGCCGGGCGGTGTACCGCAGGCGTCCGGCGGCGAGGGCGTCAAGCAGCTCTCCGAGAACCAGTACGTGGTGGCGCGCAGCGAGATCAACAACGCGCTCACCAATCTCTCCGACCTCGCGACCAAGGCGAGGATCGTGCCCTCGTTCAAGAACGGCGTGGCCAACGGCTTCAAGTTGTTCTCGATCGTCCCCGACTCGCTGTACGCCAAGATCGGGGTGCAGAACGGCGACGTAATCCGGCGCATCAACGGCTACGAGATGAACAGCCCGGACAAGGCGCTGGAGATCTACCAGAAGCTGCGCGACGCGAGCAGGATCGAGATCGAGATCGAGCGCCGCGGCGAGACCTTGCGCAAGACCTACTCCATCGAATGAACCGGGAGAATCTCGTGCACCACGCGCGCTGGGCTTCCCTGCTCTCGCTGGCCGCGGCGCTCGTCGCCGCACCTGCACCGGGCGCGCAGCCGCAGCCGCCGCGCCATCCCGGTCAACTGGCACCGCCGCGCACGCCCCCGTCCCAACCCGCGCAGCCGGCCCGGCCTCCTGGGGACGAGCCCGCGCCGCCGGCGGCCACGCGCGCGACCGAGCCGGGCCCGATCGCTCCGCTGGACAAGAAGGAGATCCGCACCGGCGCGCGCACGGTGGTGATGTCCTTCGACAAGCGGGACCTCACCGAAGTGATCCAGTTCGTGAGCCAGTTCACGCAGCGCAACTTCATCCTGCCGGAGCGCGTGGCGGGGAAGATCACCATCCTCTCGAACTCCCCGATTCCCGCGGAGGACGTGTGGAACGTGTTCGTCGCCGCCCTCGACGCGAACAACTGGGCCGTATACCCGGTGGGCAAGTACTGGAAACTGGTGGAGAAGAAGCAGTCGTCGCGCGCCAACATCCCCATCTACCTCGAGCGGGGCCAGGAAGCGCCGCCGACCGAACAGATGGTGACCAAGCTGTTCAAGCTCCGCTACGTGGAAGCGGACCAGATGCGCAACGTGTTGAACCAGTTCACCTCGCGCGACTCCGATTTCCAGATCTTTCCGCCGGACACGCTGGTGATCAGCGACCTCGGTCTCAACATGCGCCGCCTGGAAAAACTCGTCCAGCAGCTCGACCAGCCGGGCGGGTCCGAGGAGATCCACATCGTCCCCGTGCACTACGCGGGAGCACAGGAGCTGGCGCAGAAGCTGACCGAGATCTTCCAGGCCCAGGCGCCCGGTCCGAAAGGTGGGGTGGTGCGGCAGCTCGGCGTCGCCGAGCCCGTCGTCCAGCCCGGACAACCCATCGCGGTGCCGCCGCCGGGACAGGTCCCGTCCGCCCCCACGGGGCCGGTGCAGATCGGGAAGATCATCCCGGAGGAGCGGACGAACAAGCTCATCGTCATCGCCGGCGCCAGATCGTTTTCGCGCGTTCTGGAGCTGATCCGCCAACTCGACGTTCCCGCCGGCGAAGGCGGAGTTCACGTCTATTACCTGGAGAATGCCAAGGCGGAGGACATCGCCTCGACGCTGCAAGCGCTCGCGCAGGGAGCGGCGGCGAGGCACACCACCGCCGCGGGCGGCACGGCGCGGCCGCCCGGAGCCCCCGGGGGACTCGCCGCGCCGGCCGGGCCGGTCAGCGCGGACCTGTTCGCCGGCGAGGTGAAGATCACCGCGGACAAGAACACCAACTCGCTGGTGGTGATCGCCTCGCAAGCCGACTACCGCAACCTGGTCAAGGTGGTCGAGCGCCTCGACATCCGCCGCCGGCAGGTGTTCGTCGAGGCGGTGATCATGGAAGTCAATCTGGAATCCGATCTGGACGTCGGCGTGTCGGCGCATGGCGGCACCATCCTCAACGACGTGAGCTTCCGCGGGGCGAAAGGCGACGCTCCGCTGGTGATCGGCAGCGAGCTCGGCGGGCTCAGCTCGCTCGGCGGCGTGACCTCGCTCGGATCGCTGGGCGGCTTCCTGGCCGGCCTGCAGGGACCGCCCATCACCGTGCCCGGGCTGAACGTCTCGCTGCCTTCGTTCGCCATCCTGCTCAACGCCCTGCAGAGCTCGAGCGACGTGAACGTGATCAGCACTCCGCACGTGATCATGACCGACAACACCGAAGGCGAGATCACCGTCGGCCAGAACGTCCCCTTCCAGGCCGCGTACGCGCCGAGCGCCTCCGCCCTCACCTCGCTGACGGGGTCCACCTCCACCACCACCACCGCCCAGGCTTCGCTGCTGGGCCTGGGCGGCCTCGGGTCCCTCTACGCTCCCATCCAGCGGCAGAATGTCGAGCTGCGCCTGCGCATCAAGCCGCAGATCAACGAGAGCGATTACGTCCGGCTCGACGTGGACGAGCAGACCGAGGAGATCGCCAGCGTCGACAAGCAGCTCGGGCCCACCACCTCCAAGCGCTCCGCCAAGACCACCGTGGTGGCGAAGGATCAGGAGACCGTCGTCCTCGGCGGCCTGATCCAGGAGCGGAACCTGCGCAACGTGCAGAAGGTGCCGGTGCTCGGATCGCTGCCGGTCCTCGGCTGGCTCTTCCGCAGCGAGACCACCAAGAAGACGAAGACGAATCTCCTGCTGTTCCTCACCCCGTACATCATCCGCGATCAGAGCGACTACCGGCGCATCTTCGAGCGCAAGATGGCTGAGCGCGCGGAGTTCGTGAAGCGGTTCTATGGCGAGGAGACGAAGTACGAGACCGCCATCGACTACGACCGCAAGCCGGGCCCCCTCTCGCGCGTGCGGCGGGGTGTGCAGCAGGAGCTTGACCGGTACGAGAACGGCGGTCCGGGCGGTCCCGATGAGCGGGTGATCCGGCCCGGACAGCGTTATGCTCCACCCGAGTTGGACAAGGGCGGATTCGCCCCCGCGCCGGCGGCGCCTGCCCCCCTTCCAGCCGAGCCGAAGCAGGAGCCCGCGCCGGGCGTACAGGTGCCCCAGGAGCAGCAGCAGGCGCCGCCGGAGCCCGAACAGTCGCCGCCGGAAGAGCCGACGCCGCCGGAAGAGAAGCCGAATCCAGGAGGTTGAAGTCCAATGGAAGGCATCGCAGAAGCGCCCGCGCGCAAGCCCGCCGGCCGAGGCCTCGCAGGCCTGCGGATCGGCGAGATCCTGCTCGCGCACGGCGCCGTCACGCGCGAGAAGCTGGAGGAGGCGCTGGCGGCGCAGGGCGAGCGCGGGGGCCGCCTGGGCGAAGTCCTGGTCTCGCTCAAGGCTTGCTCCGAGGAGCAGGTGCTCAAAGCGCTGGCGGCGCAGCTCGAGCTGCCCTATCAGATGCGGGTCGCGACCGAGGAAGTCTCGCAAGAGCTGATCTCGAAGGTCCCGATCAACTTCGCCAAGCAGGCCCGGCTGCTGCCGCTGCGGATCGAGGGCGATCTCGTGGTCGCGGCGATCGCGGATCCGATGGACACCGGCGCCGTCGACAGCCTGCGCCTGCTGCTCGGCGCCTCCGTGTCCCCGGTGCTGGTGCCCACGCAGTCGATCCTGGACTGCATCAACTCGGTCTACGACCGCGCGGCCAACGAGGCCGAGCAGCTGGTGGGCGATCTGGAGGCGGGCGACCTCGACACCGTCGCGCACGAGCTCGAGGAGCCGCAGGACCTGCTCGACTCGAGCGACGAGGCGCCCATCATCCGCCTCGTCAACTCGCTCCTCTTCCGCGCCGCCAAGGAGCGCGCGAGCGACATCCACATCGAGCCGCAGGAGAAGGACATCTGCGTCCGCTTCCGCGTCGACGGCGTGCTGCAGGAGGTGATCCGGCCGCCCAAGCGGTTCCAGAATTCCATCATCTCGCGCGTGAAGATCATGGGCGGGCTGAACATCGCCGAGAAGCGGCTGCCGCAGGACGGCCGCATCCGCGTGAAGCTCGCCGGGCGAGACATCGACATCCGCCTTTCCACCACTCCGACCGTCTTCGGCGAGCGGGTGGTGATGCGACTTCTCGACAAGAGCACGGTGCTGCTCGACCTGGTGGAGATCGGGATGGACAAGGATCAGCTCCGCATCATGGAGTCGCTGATCCACCGGTCGCACGGGATCATCCTCGTCACCGGCCCGACCGGCTCGGGAAAGACCACCACGCTGTACGCGGCGTTGAGCAGGATCAACCGGCCCGATCTGAACATCATGACCATCGAGGATCCGGTCGAGTATCAGCTGCAGGGCATCTCCCAGACTCCGGTGAACCCCAAGATCGATCTGACCTTCGCGAACGGGCTGCGCAGCTTCCTGCGCCAGGATCCCGACGTGATCATGGTGGGAGAGATCCGCGACCTGGAGACCGCGGAGATCGCCATCCAGGCGTCGCTCACCGGACACCTGGTGTTCTCCACCGTCCACACCAACGACGCCGCCGGGGCCGTCACCCGCCTGGTCGACATGGGCGTGGAGCCGTTCCTCGTCGCTTCCTCGCTGATCGGCATCCTCGCCCAGCGCCTGGTGCGCGTGCTCTGCAAGGACTGCCGGGCCCCTTACTTGCCCGCGCCGGAGGAGCTGAAGGAGATCGGGCTCACGCCCGAGGAGGTGCGCGAGACCAGCGGGGGAATGCTCTACAAGCCGGGCGGCTGCGCCGAGTGCAACAACACCGGATACCGCGGCCGGACCGGCATCTACGAGATGATGCTTCTCGACGACGAGCTGCGCCAGCTCACCCTCAAGAACGTCGACAGCGGGACCATCAAGCGGCAGGCGGTCAGCAAGGGCATGCGCACGCTGATGGACGATGGCGCGCAGAAGGTCATGGGCGGCGTCACCAGCGTCGCGGAAGTCCTCAGCGTCACGCAAGAGGACATGGCCTGAGCCGTGCCAGTGTTCGAGTACACGGGCCTCACCGAGGCGGGCAAGAACGTCCGGGGCATCCGCGATGCGGAGAGCAGCAAGGCGCTGCGCCAGGTCCTCCGCAAGGACGGCGTCTATCTCACCGATGCGCGCGCCGCCGAGGCCGGCGCGGTGGTCGGCGAGCAGAAGACCGGGCTCGCGCGCGAGGTCGACATCCCGGCGATGCTGGGCTTCACCGGCGTTTCGACGCAGGACCTCGCCATCGCCACCCGCCAGCTCGCCACCCTGATCGCGGCGGGCATCCCGCTGGTGGACGCGCTCACCGCGCTGGTCGATCAGATCGAGCAGCCGCGCCTGAAGCGGATCATGGGCGTGGTGAAGCAGAAGGTGAACGAGGGCGCCTCGCTCGCCGACGCGCTCCGCGAGCATCCGAAGGTCTTCTCCGAGCTCTACGTCAACATGATCCGCGCCGGCGAGAGCTCCGGCGCCCTGGATGTGGTGCTGGTGCGCCTGGCCGACTTCACCGAATCGCAGGCGCAGCTGCGCAACAAGATCATCGGCGCCATGCTCTATCCGGCGATCATGGTGGTGGTCGGGATCGCCATCGTCAGCATCCTCTTCGTGGTGGTGATCCCGAAGGTCACCAAGATCTTCGAGGACATGAACGTCACCTTGCCCTGGACGACGCGCATCCTCATCGGCGTGTCCTCGTTCGCGCGCGATTACTGGTACGTCGTCCTCGTCGCCGTTCCGGCCCTGGTGTTCGGCCTGCGGCGGTTCGTGCGGACGCCGCGCGGCCGCACCTGGTGGGATCGGACCAAGCTCGGCGCTCCCGTCTTCGGCGAGCTGATCCGCATGCTTTCCCTCTCGCGGTTCGCCAAGACGCTGGCGACGCTGCTCGCGAGCGGCGTGCCGCTGCTCACGGCGATGGACATCGTCAAGAACATCGTCAGCAACACGCTGCTCGCGGACGTGATCGACAAGGCCCGCGACGCGATCCGGGAAGGCGAATCGATCGCGGCGCCGCTGCGCAGATCGGGTCAGTTTCCGCCGCTCGTGTACCACATGATCGCCATCGGCGAGCGCAGCGGGCAGCTGGAGGAGATGCTGCAGAACGTCGCCCGCAGCTATGAGGCCCAAGTGGAGATGCGGGTCGGCGCCCTCACCTCCCTGCTCGAGCCCGTGATGATCGTGGCGATGGGCGGCGGCGTGGCGTTCATCGTCTTCTCCATCCTCATGCCGATCATGCAGCTCAACACATTCGTTCCCAAGTAGAGGATTCCCATGTTCGCAAGACATCTGAGAAAGGCCGGCAAGGCGGCCGCCCGCGGCATGACGCTGATCGAGATCATGGTCGTGCTGGTCATCCTCGGGCTGATCGCGGGCGCGATCGGCTACAACGTGTTCCAGTCGCTCAAGGACGCGCAGGTCAAGACCGCAAAGCTCGATCTGCAAGCGCTGTCGAACAGCATCGATCTCTACCACGTCGACACCGGGCAGTGGCCGGACTCGCTGCAGCAGCTGCTCCCCAAGTACGTGCGCGAGATCCGCAAGGATCCGTGGGGCAAGGACTACGCCTACCTCCGCACCGGCGAGGGCTACGACGTGTACTCGTTCGGCCCCGACAAGGCGCAGGGGGGCGGCGACGACATCACCGTGCACGGCGGCGACACCGCCGGGCCTTCGACGGCGGGGAAGTAGCATCGGAATGCGCGCGCACCCAGACCGCGGCATGACGCTGGTGGAGATCAGCGTCGCCCTCGCGCTGGCGGCCCTGATGCTCGCGATCGCCGTCCCCGCGCTGTCCTCGGTGACGCGCGCGCAGCTGCGGCAGAAGAGCGGTCAGCTCGCCGGCGCCATCCGCTCGCTGTATGGCAGCGCGGCCATCGGCGGGCACAGCTGCCGCCTGGTCCTCGATCTGGACGCGAACGCCTACTGGTCGGAGTGCGCGAAGACCAACGTGCGGCTCTCGCGTGAGGGAGAACGGTCGCAGAACGGGGCGCGGATCGCCTCCCGGGAGGAATTGCTCCAGCCACGCGAGGCGATGTCGGAAGAGGACCGCGAAAGGCTTGAGCTGGCCGGCAAGAGCGCGTTCACGGCGTCCGCGGACGTCCCCAAGACGGAGCTGGGCGGGTCGGTGAAGTTCACCGACGTCTGGGTGCAGCATCAGCCCGAGCGGTACACCACGGGAAAGTCGTTCCTCTACTTCTGGTCGAGCGGGCTCACCGAAGAGGCTTCCATCCACGTGGCGCAGGGCGGCGACGTGTACTCGCTCCTGGTCTCGCCGCTCACGGGCAGGGTGAAGGTCGTCGGCGAGCGGGAGGATGCGCCGGGGCAGCGCCGATGAAGCGCGGGTTCACGCTGCTGGAGGTGATGATCTCGCTCGCCATCCTCGCCATCGCTCTGGTGGCGATCTCGGGCCTGAACGGTGGCGCCGTGGCGATGCACGCCTACGGGCGGCGCGCGACCGAGGCGACCCTTCTCCTGCGCGGCAAGATGCTGGACGTCGAGGACGACCTGCAGAAGAGCGGCTTCTCCGATTTCGACGACGAGAAGCACGGCGACTTCTCCGACCAGGACGCCGGCGGCTACGCCTGGAGCGCGGAGATCCTCAGACCCGACGTCCAACTCGATCCGGCGCAGCTGATGAATCTGGTGAGCGGGGCCGCCCAGGGCCAAGGCGGGACCTCGAAGGGCGGCAGCATCGCCGGCGCGGCGACGGCGCTCGCCGGGTCCCTGCTCGGCGGTCCGGCGCCATCGCCGACGGGATCGCCGGGTGCCGGAGGCGTGGCGGGACTGCTCGCCGGGCCCCTCGGCGGCGTGCTGCAGACGCAGGCGAAGACCTTCATCGAGACGCTGAAGAAGAGCGTCCGGGAGATCCGGCTGACGGTGAGCTGGGTGGACGGCAAGAACCAGCGCAGCGTCTCGGCTTCGCAGATCGTGGTGATCCTGCCGCAGACGGTGGGGCTCACGCCGAATCCGCAGCCGCAGGCCCCGCTCGCTCCACAGCCCGTCGCGCCCGTTCCGGGGCGCCAGGGGACGCAGCAATGACCCGCCGCGGCTTCACCCTGCTGGAAGTGATGATCGCCATCGCCGTGCTGGCGATGATCGGCGGGCTCACCTGGAAGAGCTTCGACGGGGCGTACAACCTGAAGCGGCGCGTGGAGACTGCAGAAGAGCGCGATCAGACGGTGCGCGGCGCGCTCGACCGCATCGCTCGCGAAGTGTCGATGACGTTCCTCTCCGAGCATTACGATCACAAGCGGTTCAGGGAGCGGCCCACCTTCTTCCGCCTGAGGGACGGCCGGCGCGAGGCGCTGCTCACCTTCACCTCCTTCGCGCACCAGCGCCTGCACGTGGACGCCAAGGAATCCGATCAGGCGGTGTTCGAATACAAGCTGGAGCGCGATGACGCCGGCAGGACGTCGCTCTTCCGCCGGGTGAAGCCGCAGATCGACGAGGAGTCCGATCGGGGCGGCGAGAAGGCCATATTGGCGGAAGACGTGCTGCGCTTCTCCGTGCAGGCGTGGGATCCCAGGGACCGCGAGTGGCGCGACGATTGGCAGTCCGACTCCCCGGAGCGCACGGGCGGAGCGCTGGTGCCGCCGCGCGTGCGGATCGCCATCACGGTCAAGGACGAGCAGGGCAAGGAGCGGACCTGGTCCACCCAGGCGTCCCTGCCGCTCGCGACGCCTTTGGACTTCTGACCATGCGCTCCGCTCCCATCCAACACCGCGGCGTCGCGCTGATCCTGGTCCTCACCACCATCGCCATCCTCACCTCGATCGGCGTCGACTTCAGCTACAGCTCACGCGTATCGCTCAAGCTCGCGGAGAACCTGCGCGACGAGACGCGGGCGGAGTACCTGGCGAAGTCCGCCGTCAATCTCTCCCGCTTGCTGCTCCACTTCCAGAAGCAGGTCGACCAGCTCGGAGGACAGGTCCTCGGGATCGCCGGATCCGCGCTCGGAGGCGCGAGCGGGGCGACGACCGGCGGGCAACCCCGCGGGGCTACGCCGCAGGCGATGAACAACCTCGGCATCCGCCTCTGGCAGGTGCTCCCCATCGATTCCAACGCCTTCGGCGCGCTGCTCTCCGGGGACATCGCCGGGCTACAGCTGCCCGATCGCGAGACGCCCGTGCCGCTCGCGCCGCCGCGAGAGAAGCGCGCGGTGGCCCACGCCTTCGGCGGCTTCGAGGGCAGCTTCCACGCGAACATCGTCGACGAGAACAGCCGGATCAACGTGCAAGCGCTCGACAACGTCGGCACAGCCCCGGCCGCGGTGTTCACGCAGTTGCGCGCGATGATGGCCGACCCGAAGTACGACTTCATCTTCGATGAGGAGGACGCGAACCGCGACCGCGTCCGCCGCGACGACGTGATCCTGGCGATGAAGGACTGGATCGACATCGACGAGACCGCCACCGCGCTCGACCCGTCGAACCCGCAGCGACCTTTCGTCAACGGCTTCAGCGACGAGAACGCGACATACTCGCGCTACGAGCCGCGCTACAAGGCGAAGAACGGCCGCCTGGACAGCCTGGAGGAGCTGTTCATGGTCCGCGGGGTGAACGATCGGTTCATGGCCGCGTTCGGCGATCGCCTGACCGTCTGGCCGGACATCAATTCCAAGCTGAACGTCAACACCGACGATCCGCAGCAGATGCTCACCAACATCCTGATCGCCGCCGCGAACGCCAACGATCCGGCCCTGCGCGATCCGCGCCTGCTCCAGACCATCCTCCAGGAGATCCAGATCCGGAAGATGTTCTCCTTCTTCGGAATGTCGGCGCAGGACTTCGTCTCCATCCTGCAGGCGAACGGGATCCGGCTGCGGCCGGAGATCGATCCGCGCCAGGGGGGAAATGCCGCAAACCTGTTCGGATCCACCAGCGACACCTTCCGCATCACCGCCACCGGACGGGTGGGCCGGAGCGAGAAGCAGGTCACCGCCGTCGTCCGATATGACGACGCGATGGGCAAGATGTTGTACTGGAAGGAAGACTGATGCACCGCAACGTTGGCCTAGATTGGGCGCAGGACTCGCTGCGCGTGGCGACGCTGCAGAGCGGCTTCCGCGGCTTCGCCGTCCAGGAAGTCCGCTCCGCCGCGTTGCCCCCGGAAGGGGCGCCGGCCGAGCGGCTGCGGGCGGGCCTGGCAGCGCTGGAGCTGATACCGCCGCTCGGGCGCGAAGACTCGATCGCGGTGGCCCTCCCCGGTTCGCTGGTGGCGACGCACCTGATCGCCCTTCCCTTCTCGGATCCGAGGCGCATCGAGCAGGTCCTGCCGGCGGAGGTCGAAGCGGCGATTCCCTTCGATCTCTCCGAGGTGGTCTGGGACGCCGCGATCCTCGGGGCTCCCGGCGGAAAGACCGAGGTCCTCGTCGGGGTGGTGAGGAAGGCGGCACTCCGCGAGCACCTCGACGCGCTCGCGGCGGCCGGCATCGATCCGCGAGTCGTGACGCTCGCTCCGCTGGCCCTTGCGGCTCTCGGCGAACGGGGAATGCTGGTGGAGCAAGGTGAGCCGCCGCTGACCGCCGTGCTGCTCGATGCCGGTCCGGACCGTGCGGATCTGGCGCTGCTCGACGGCGGCCGGCCGGTCCTGGCCCGGGCGCTCACAACCTCCAACGCGGCGCAATGGGCGGCTGCGGCGACGGACGCAGAGGCGCGCGCCCGGCTGCTGTCGACGCTCACACGCGACCTGAAGATCTCCCTTCGCTCCCGCAAGACCGCGCCGCAGCGGCTCTTGCTCGCCGGGGCGCTGGCGTCGTTGCCGGAAGCGGCCGAGCGGCTCTCGGCCGAGACGCAGCTCGCCACCGAGCCGGTGACGCTGCCTGCCGGGGATCCCGCCGCGGCTCTCGCGCTGGGCCTCGCGCTGCGGGCGCAGGTCCCGCGCGGCCGCGCCAACCTGCGCAAGGGCGAGTTTGCATTCACCAAGGACCTGTCGCACGTGCGCGGCCGGCTGTTGCGCCTCGGCATCGCGGCTTCCGTCCTGCTGGCGCTCGGGCTCGTCCTCGGCATCGCCAGGCTGTCCTCCCTCCACCGCCAGGCGGCCGAGTACGACGACGCGCTCTGCACCGCCACCCGGCGCATCCTCGGAACCTGCCTGAACGACTACCGGCAGGCGATCGCGCAGCTCTCGGGAGGGCGTTCGCGCGCCGCCGGGATCCCCCGCGTCTCCGCCGCCGACGTGCTCGCGGAGCTGGTCGCGCGTATGCCCGAAGGCTCGCTGCCGCTGCTGGACGACGTCGAGGTCACGACCAGCGCCATCCGCCTGCGCGGGACCGCCGACGATTTCGGCAAGGTCGAGGAGATCGTCTCGGCGCTGCGCAAGGACAAGTGCTTCGGAGAGATCCCGCCGCCGAAGACGGATAGGACGCGAGACACCAAGAAGGTGACCTTCGCCCTCGAATTCCCGTATGCCTGCTCCGGCGAAGTCCCGGGAGGCGCCTGATGGATCGGATCCGCGCATGGTGGGCCGACGCCCAAGCCTGGCTCGCCGCCGCCACGCCGCGGGAGCGGCGCCTGATCATGCTCGCGGGCGGGGGCGTCCTGCTCTTCATCGTGCTGGTTACGTACGCGAGCTTCTCGGCCGCGATCCGGCGGGCGGAGACGGCCCTCGACGAGAAGCGCGCCGACTTCGAGAAGATCTCCAGGCTGGCGGCGGGCTACGGCGCGCTCGAGCAGGAACGGCAGCTCCTCGAGGCCCGCTTGCGCCAGAGCCCGCCGGCGCTGATGACCTTCGTGGACACGACCGCGCGGAACAACGGCGTCGACGTCGGCGGGATGAGCGACCGCGGCGTCGTGGCCGGCGGCCAGAACGGGCGGCCCCGCGAGATGTCCGTGGAAGTGAATCTCGGCAAGGTCCCGCTCGACAAGCTGGTGAAGCTGATCTCCGACATCGAGCGCAGCCCGGGCGTCGTCCGCGTCCGGCGCCTGCGCGTGCGCAAGGCATACGAGAACAAGGAGCTCCTCGACGTCTCGCTGACCGTGAGCGCCTGGCAAGGGTCCTGATGGCCCCCCCGTTCGCGTTCGTCAACGCGTTCCTCGCCCGCCATCCCCTGCTGCGGCGGCTGCTGCTCCCGGCAGCGGGACTGATCGCCTTCGCCCTGTTTCTCGTGCTCACGTTCCCGTACGACGTTCTGGCGCGGCGGATCGAGATCGAGGCGCAACGCGCCGGGGCCGAGTTGAGCATCGGGAGCGTGGGCGCCGGCGGTCTTGCCTCGGTGCGCGCCCGCGACGTCCGCGTGCGACTAGCGCCTGCCGGATCCGCGCCCTGGCCGGAGCTTCGTTTCGACCGCGCCGTATTCAGCCCGGACGTCCTTGCAATCCTCTTCCGCCGCACTTCGTTCGGGTTCTCCGTTCAGGGCTACGGCGGCACCGCGAGGGGCCATGTCGCTCTCAGCAACGACCCGCGCCTGCCCGGCGTCTCCTCGTTGCGCCTCGACGCGGTCGACCTCGATCTCGCTGCCCTCCCCCTGCGGGAGATGGCCGGGGTGAGCGTGGCGGGAAAGCTGAGGGTCAAGGCCGAACTTCCCGCCCTGCTGCCCGTGGAGACGGCGCAGGGCGCGGTCACGATCGCGCTCGACGGCGCCGCGTTGATGGGCGGCGTGGTGATGGGACTTTCGCTCCCGCGCACCACGTTCGGGCGCATCGACGGATCGGTCGCGGTGGAGAAGGGGATCGCGCGCATCGACAAGACCGCGGCCCGCGGAGGCGACCTCGAGGCGGACGTCGACGGCAACGTCACTCTGCGACCCCTGCTCTCGCTCTCCCAGGCCGATCTGCACGTCCGGTTTCGTGCCGCGGACCACTGGCTGGACGAGAATTCCGTGATCAAGGGCATGATGGGGCTGATCCAGAACGCGCGACAGGGCGACGGCAGCTATGTCTTCACCTTCACCGGACCGCTCTCGCGCCTGCAGCCCCGGCCCGGCAGGTAGATGGACCGCTCCTCGATGCGCCGCCTGCTGCCGCTCGTGGCCATGATGGCGTGCTCGCGTCCCCCCGCGCTGCACCCCGACCCGCAAGCGTTCGCCTACCGCAGCCGGAGCAAGGTGCCCGACGCCGCCGCGCGTCAGATCGCTGCGGCGGCTGCCGGCGATTCCCGGCGACGCCCGCCCTGGAGCGAGCCGCATCCACTCCACGCTGCCGGCGGAGCCATCGGCGACGGGAGGGACAAGTACCTGTTCGGCGAGACCCGCCTGTATCTCGGCGAGTACGAGCCGGAGCCGGGCAAGTTCCGGGAGATCGATCCGAAGGACGACGCGGCCATGGCCTACGCGGACGCGCTCTTCACCGTCCAGCAGCTGCAGCGATGGGCGCAACGCCACGAGATCGCCTGGGACGTCCAACTCGGGCGGGCGAAGGGCCGCGTCGGAGCCTCGGGCGCCGACTCCGCGACCCGGGAGCTGTTGTCGGACCTGTCAAGAAGGTCCGGGCTGGGCCCGGAAGAGGCCGAGATGCAGCGCGCTCGCCTCGATGAGAAGTACCGCGACCGCAGGTAACCGCTCCTCCGTTACCCTGCGATCTCGCGGGCGATCGCGTCCGCCGCCGCCGCCGGGTCGGAGGCGTCCCGGAGGGGCCGGCCGATCACGAGGATGCTGGCGCCGGCGCGGATCGCTTCCGCCGGCGTTCCAGTCCGCCGCTGATCGCCCGGCGCGGCGCCCGCCGGCCGGATCCCCGGCACGACCAGCAGCAGCCCGGGACCGAGCGATGCACGCAGTGCGGAGACCTCCTGCGGCGCGCAGACGACACCGTCCGCCCCCGCGGCGACCGCCAGCCGCGCCAGGCGAGGAACGGCGTCCCGGGCGAGGCCGACGGCGTCGAGATCATCGGGGCCAAGCGAGGTGAGCGCGGTCACCGCGAGCAGCTTCGTCCGCGGCAGGGCGCGCCGCGCCGCCCGGATCATCTCGCTCCCTCCGCTCGCGTGCACCGTCAGGTAGTCGACGCCGAGCTCCGCTACGCCGCGCGCCGCGCGCTCGACGGTCTGCGGGATGTCGTGGAGCTTCAGGTCGAGAAAGATCGGCAGCCCGAATTTGCGGATGGCGTCGACCGAAGCGCGCCCGTGCGCCAGGAACAGCTCGAGGCCCACCTTGAAGAGGCCGACGTGCCCGGCGAGCCTGGAAGCGAGGCGCTCGGCCGCGGCGGGGTCCTTGACGTCCAGCGCGGCGCAGATCGGATTCACCGCGACAGTCTCCCCCCTCCGTCGCGAACGGCCGACTGCGCGCGCGCCACCACCTCCGTGAGCGCGATCAGGTCTACCTCGTTGGCGCCCCGCTGCTTCCACTCCACCTTGTCTTCCGCCAGCCCCTTCTTGCCCACGGCGATGCGCAAAGGCAAGCCGATCAGGTCGGCGTCCTTGAACTTCACTCCCGCGCGCTCGTCGCGGTCGTCGAGGAGCACCTCGACGCCGGCGTCGGTCAGCTTGCGGTAGAGGCGCTCCGCCGCGTCCCGCACCGCGCCGTCCTGCATCTGCAGCGGCAGCAGCGCGACGTGCAGGGGCGCGATGCTCATCGGCATGCGGATGCCGTCGCCGTCGTGGTGCAGCTCTACCACTCCGGCGAGGATGCGCTCGATGCCGATTCCGTAGCTGCCCATCACGATCGGCGTTTCCTTGCCGCTCTCGTCGAGCACCCGCGCGCCCATCGTCTCGGAGTAGCGTGTGCCGAGCTTGAAGATGTGGCCGACCTCGAGCGCTTTTGCGACGGTGAGCGGGCTGCCGCAGCGCGGGCAGCCTTCTCCTGCGTTGACCATCCGCAGATCCGCGGAGGTCGCGTGCGAAAGGTCGCGCGGCACCGACACGTTTCGCAGGTGGAAGCCGTCCCTGTTCGCTCCGGTCACCAGCCCCGTCAGCCCGGCCAGCCGCCGGTCGATGAAGATGCGCAGGCCCTTGCCCGAAAGCCCGACGCCGCCGAGCGAGCCGGGCCGGGCGCCCATCCAGCGTTGGATCTCGTCCGGATGCGCCGGGCGCAGCACGGACGCTCCGCTCGCCGTCTGCAGCTTGGCCTCGTTCAGCTGATCGTCGCCCCGCACGATGGCGATGACCGGTTTGTCGTCGCCGACGTAGACCAGCGTCTTCAGCTGCTGGTCGGCCGTCACGCCGTAGGGCTTCGCGGAAAGCGCCTCGATGGTCAGCACGCCCGGCGTGGCGAACTCCTCGAGCGGCGGCGACTCGCCCGCCGCCTTGTACTTGTCCGTGGTGTCGACCTGCGACTCCGCCTTCTCGGTGTTCGCGGCATAACCGCAGTTCTCGCAGGAGGCGATCAGGTCCTCGCCGGCGTCGGTCGGGACCATGAACTCGGTGGACCCGGAGCCGCCCATCGCCCCGGAATGCGCCTCCACCTGGATGGTCTTCAGACCGCAGCGCCCGAAGATCCGTACGTACGCCTGCCGGTGGTCCTCGAAAGACTTGTCCAGTCCGGCCCGATCCAGATCGAACGAGTAGCTGTCCTTCATCGTGAACTGGCGCACCCGGAGCAGGCCGCTCTTCGGCCGCGGCTCGTCGCGGAACTTGGTCTGGATCTGGTACCAGGCCTGCGGCAGCTGCCGGTAGCTGCGCAGCTCCGCGCGCGCGAGCACGGTGAACACCTCCTCGTGCGTCATCGCCAGGCACAGGTCGGCCCCCTTGCGGTCCTTGAGGCGGAACATGTTCTCGCCCATCATCGTCCAGCGGCCCGATTCTTCCCAGATCTCCCGCGGATTCAGGGCGGGCAGATAGAACTCCTGCGCGCCGATCGCGTTCATCTCCTCGCGCACGACGGCGGTGATCTTGAGGATCGAGCGCTGTCCGAGCGGCAGGATGGAATAGATGCCGGCCGCGAGCTGCCGGATGTAGCCGGCGCGCACGAGCAGCTGATGCGAGGCGACGGTCGCGTCCGCCGGCACCTCCTTGAGGGTCGGCGTGAACGATTTGCTCATTCTCATGCGCTGTTTCCGCTCAAAGCACGGCCGCACCGCGGTCGGCGGCAGTGGCTACCCCTTCTTCAGCTCCCGGTCCACCGTCTGCTTCATCTGCTCGTACGGCTGGGCTCCGTTGACGAACAAGCCGTTGATGAAGAACGCCGGCGTTCCGTTCACGCCGGCCGCCGTGCCCGCTTTCATGTCTTCCTCGACCAGCGCCTTCTTCTCGCCGCTGTCGAGGCACCTCTCGAACTTCGAGGCATCGAGCCCCACGGACTTCGCGTATCCCTTCAGATCGTCGACGGCGAGCTTCTCCTGGTTGGTGAACATCTTGTCGTGCAGCTCCCAGAACCTCCCCTGGTCCTGCGCGCAAGCGCCCGCCTCGGCCGCTTTCTGGGCAAACGGATGGAAGTCGAGCGGATAGTGGCGAAACACGAGCCGCACCTTGCCGTCATACTCCTTCATCAGCCGCTCGATGACCGGAAACTCGCGCCCGCAGTACGGGCACTGGAAATCGCTGAACTCGACGATCGTCACCGGAGCGTTGGCCGGACCTCGCGAAGGCCCCTTCGCCTCTATTTCGATGCGCGGCACATCGGGCGCCTGCAGCGCCACCTGTGCGTGGTGCTTCGACTTGAGCTCTTCGAGCAACTTTCCCATGCCGTCGCGCAGCTTCTGCTGCCGGACCGCCTGCTTGATCCGCGGCTTGAGATCGTCGAACGACTGCCCCGGCGGGATCTGCGCCTTGTGCTCCTCGTAGAAAGCCTTGGCCTCGGCATCGGTAGGGTCGGGAACCGAGGTCATGTACTCGGTCTGGTACCACTGCTCGATCGTCTTCCCTTTCGCCTTGGCCTGGTCCTCCAGCAGACGGCGGGTGATCATCTCCTCGATCAGGCCGCGGCGCTGCTCGTAAAGCTCGGTCAGCGCCTTCACCTCTGCCTGCCGCAGCTTCGGCCCGACCTCGTGGTCGTTCTGCACGTCGCCGTAGGTGATCGCCTTGCCGTCCACCTCGCCGACCTTGGTCCCCGGGTCCAGGGCGAGGACGGACTTGCCGGTCCCCGTCCCCCCGCTTGTCTTGCAGGCGACGAACGAAGCCGAGCAGAGGATCGCCAAGGCGTGCAAAGTACGGCTCTTCATGACAGTCTCCAAAATGGGGAAACCGCGCACCCTATGCGGGTGCGGCGCCTACGTCAACAAATCGGGAGGCCCTTGGCGTTCCAGAACCCCAGCCCCGGCGAGATCAAGGCCCTGCTCCAGCGCGTCAAGACCATCGCGGTGGTCGGGCTCTCGCCCGACCCGGATCGGCCCTCCTACAGCGTCGCCATGTACCTGCAGGGGTGCGGTTACCGGATCGTTCCGGTGCGGCCGGGCGGCGGCGAGATCCTCGGCGAGAAGGTCTACGCCCGGCTCTCCGACATCCCGTTCGCGGTCGACATCGTGGACCACTTCCGGCGGAGCTCGGAAGTGGGCGCGCACATCGACGAGGCGATCGAGCTGCGCGTTCCCGCCGTCTGGATGCAGGAGGGAATCGTGGACGAGGCGGCGGCGGCGCGGGCGCGCGAGGCCGGTCTGATGGTGGTGATGGACCGCTGCATGCTCAAGGAACACCGGAAGTCGGGCCTGAGCTCCAACCCGCCCGGGATCTAGAACAGATTTCATGACCTGCCTGGGAGTTGTTTGCGCTCAAGAGTAGCCGCTAACCGGCCTTCGGCCGGCGCGGCTAGTCGCGGGCGCCGAAGGCGGCATAGCGACTACGCTTGGGCGCGAACCGTGCGAACACGGGCTATGAAATGTGTTCCAGTGCTCAAGATCGCGCTCGCCCTGGCGGTTGCGCTGCCCGCTCTCCTTCTGCGCATGCTCGGCGTGCAGCTCGCGCCCCTCTTCGCGATCGCCGTCTTCGGATCCGCGGTGGTCGCCTCGGCCTTCCTGCTCGTCTGGGCCTCGGAGGCGGCGCACCATGACATCTCGAGCAGCCTCGCCACGGCGATCCTCGCCGTCATCGCTGTCCTTCCCGAGTACGCCGTCGACCTGTTCTTCGCCTGGAGCGCTGGCCACGCTCCCGAGAACGCCCATTACGCCGCCGCCAACATGACGGGCAGCAACCGGCTCCTGCTCGGGCTGGGATGGCCCTTCGTGGTCCTGCTCTTCGTCTTCGGTGCGCGGCGCCGCGGGCAACGCGCGACCGGCATCGTCCTGCGGGAGGGGCGCCGGGTGGAGCTCGGGTTCCTCGGCGCCGCCAGCATCTACTCTCTAGTCGTCCCCTTCACGCGCCGCATCGCCTGGTACGACTCGGTGGTGCTGCTGGCCATCTTTTTCGCGTACCTGTGGCGGGCAGCGCGAGGAGAGCAGGAGGAGCCCCAGCTCATCGGCGTCGCGAAAAGCATCGGCGATCTGCCCCGGCGGGCGCGGCGCGCCGCGGTGATCGGGCTGATGCTCGGCGCCACGGCGTTCGTGCTCTCTGCGGCGGGCCCCTTCGCCACCGCGCTGGTGCACGGCGGGAGGCAGTTGGGGATCGACGAGTTCCTCCTCGTGCAGTGGCTGGCGCCGATCTCGTCGGAATCGCCGGAGCTGCTGGTCGCGGCGGTGCTGGCCTTGCGCGGCCACCAGGACTCGGCGTTGGGGACCCTGCTCTCCGCGAAGGTGAATCAGTGGAGCTTGCTGGTGGGCAGCCTTCCGATCGCCTATGCGATCGGAGGAGGCGGCGCCGGCGGAATCGAGCTGGACGCGCGCCAGACCGAGGAGTTCATCCTCACGGCGGCGCAGACCGTCCTCGGCTTCGCGGTCCTCGCCGATCTCCACTTGCACCTCTGGGAAGCGATCGCGCTGCTGGCGCTGTTCGCGCTGCAATTCCCGTTTCCGCAGACGGAGGTGCGCATGGGCTTCGCCATCGCGTACGCGGCGCTGGCCCTGGCGCTGCTGGTGTGGCGCCGGCGAGAGCTGCCCCGGATCGCCCGCTATGCGAGCTGCTCTTCGAGCGCGAGCACCGGGAGCAAGCTCTCCTGAAGCGCGTGCAACTCGTCGGCGGCGCTCGGCTGCACCACCTCGCACGCGTCGCGCTCGGCCAGCACCTTGCGCACGAGCTGCTGGTTCAGCGAGTGGCCCGACTTCACCGCGGTGAGCTGGCCGATGACCGGCATCCCGAACAGCGACAGGTCCCCCATCGCGTCCAGGATCTTGTGGCGCACGAACTCGTCCGGATAGCGCAGGCCCTCCGGGTTCAGGATGTTGAAATCGTCGACCACGACGGCGTTGTCGAGCGAACCGCCGCGGGCGAGCCCCGCTCCCAGCAGGCGCTCCACGTCACGCTTGAATCCGAAGGTGCGCGCCCGGGCGATCTCCTTCTGGAACGACTTCTCGTTGACCTCCAGCCGATAGTTCTGGTCCGAGATCAGCGGATGGTTGAAGTCGATGGTGTAGTTGACCGCGAACCTTCCCCGCGCGGGCGAGAGCCGCGCGAGCTTGTCGCCTTCCGCGACGCTGACGGTCCTTCGCACGAGAAGATAGCGGCGCGTCGCGCGCTGCTCGTGGATCCCCGCCTCGCGCACCAGGGCCACGAACGCTTCCGCGCTTCCGTCGGCGATGGGGACTTCCGGCCCTTCCACCTCGATGCAAGCGTTGTCGATCCCGCAGCCCGCGAGCGCGGCGAGCAGGTGCTCGACGGTGCCGATGCGCACGTTCCGGCGGCCGAGCGAGGTGTTCAGCGTCGTATCGATCACGAACTCGGAGCGCGCGGGGATCTCCACGCCATCGCGGATGAAGACCAGCCCGCTATCGATCGGAGCGGGCGCCAGCGTCAGGCGCACGGCGGCGCCGGAATGGAGCCCGATGCCTGAGAGTGCTGCTCGCTGCTTGAACGTCCGCTGGCGAAAGGGATGGAGATCCATGCCTGGTGCGTCTCCTCCGGTAGGTGCGGCAGCAGCAACTGCGGCGATTCAGCAACAACTGTGCCGGGGCACGCCCCGGAGTGACGAATCTAGTGACGCTGAGGAGTTGACGAGGTTCGCTCCGGCCCCGCAGGCGATAGGGCGCTGTTCAGTGCCTGCTCGAATGCGACACAGCTGTCACGCTTCGGGATAAAGGGCGCTTGCCTTATCGCCCCTTCTGCACTTTGGCAAGCGCCTCCCGGTAGCTCGCTTCGTCAATGGGAATCTTATGCAATTCCGAGCGCTTGGAAACGACCTCCAGTGCGCGGTCGAGGATCTCCGCAAACCGCTGGCAATCGTCGCGCAATCGCTGCAGCCGGATTTGAGTGCTTTCCCCCCGGCGTCCGGACCAGCCCTCGAGCAGATCCAGGAAGCGATCGAACAGCTCGCGGTCGGAGTGGCGCAGCAGTTGGTAACCGACGTCCCGGAACTCGGTCGCGTAGCGCCGCAACGGCTCCGCCGCATCCGGCGTGGCATCCGGCTGTTGCAGCGCATGGGCGGTGTAGCGGCACATCTCGCGGAAGATCCAGAGGTCCTTGCGCAGCCTCTCGCTCTGATCGGTGCGAGCCGCGTCGTCCTCGAACAGCGCGTAGTGTCCCATCGCAGGATCCAGGGCATTGGCCAGAATGCCGACGCACTCCTTGGTCGCCTCCACCAGCTTGTCCCGCTGGAAATCGAGCTGGGCGCGATCCGTGAGCGGCTGCGCCAGCAGCGGCGGGACGGAGGCCAGCACTTCGCGGATCTTCTGCGCCGCGGCCTTCCCTGCCGCCACCGGGGCACCCGCGCCGGGGTACAGGCGCGGCAGGTCCGATTCCAGATAGCCGACCAACGCGTGCAGCTCGCTGCGCACGAGCGCCAGGATCACCAGCACACGCCGCGTATGCGCGGCAGGCGGCGAAGGGACGTAGCGCAGCGATCGC
>Ga0209761_1000018_pt1 | contig 69479 bp, 56 predicted proteins | sample GraSoi013_1_40cm_4_FD_185818 | JGI IMG/M metagenome (GOLD analysis project Ga0209761, IMG submission 185818) | Grasslands soil microbial communities from the Angelo Coastal Reserve, California, USA - Sample 09_25_2013_1_40cm (SPAdes) (version 2) | ecosystem: Environmental > Terrestrial > Soil >... | reverse complement strand
TCGCATTCGAGAAGGGGGGGCCTCGCCGGAACGTCTGCGGGACACCATCGTGCAGTGTCGCCATCTGTGCGCTTGACGGATCGCCCGCACAGGCGCAATTCGCCTTGACGGGGCGAATCCTTTTTGGAGAATCATTCTCCAAAACGGAACAACTTCTCCTATGCCAGGAGGAAGGACCGCATGCCGAATCTGAGGAATACGAAGACCCACGAGAACCTGAAGGCCGCATTCGCCGGCGAGAGCCAGGCGAACCGGCGCTATCTCTACTTCGCCAAGCAGGCCGACGTGGAGGGCCGCCCGGACCTCGCCGGACTCTTCCGGGATACGGCGGAAGGCGAGACCGGGCACGCCCACGGCCACCTCGAGTACCTCCAGGAAGTCGGCGATCCGGCCACCGGCGAGCCGATCGGCGATACCGAGAAGAACCTCAAGGCCGCCGTAGCGGGCGAGACGTACGAGTACACGCAGATGTACCCGGGCTTCGCCAAGCAGGCGCGCGAGGAGGGCTTCGCGGAGATCGCCGAGTGGTTCGAGACGCTGGCGAAGGCGGAGAAGGCGCACGCCGGCCGGTTCGCGAAGGGCCTGCAGCAGGTCAAGGCGGAGGGATGAGGGTGTCTCCGCATTCGCGGAGACAAAGGGCAATTTCCAGGCGCGGCCGCCGCGGGCGGGAGAGCGGCTGCGCGCTCGTTGCGTGTCTTCGCGAAGGCGGAGACACGCTTTAAAAGGCGGAGACACACGCGATGAAGTTGCCGATCGCCGGACAGCAAGACTGGTCCGCCGACACGCACGCAATGGCGTACGACAACCCGCAGTTCTGGGACGGCGCGCACCTGGAATCCGAGCTCCACCGCGTCTTCGAGATCTGCAACGGTTGCCGTCTCTGCTTCAATCTCTGCCCCTCCTTCGAGGTGCTCTTCCGGCGCGTCGACCAGCTCGACCCGCACCGCGAGGAAGCGGAGGGCAAGCACATCGAGGGGGGAAGGATCATCGAGGAGCACGAGGCGGCCGAGCTGCTCAAGCACGTGACGGTCTCGACCGAGAACCCCGTCAACCTCCTCGAGGACGAGGACAAGCGCCGGGTGGTCGAGCTCTGCTACGAGTGCAAGCTCTGTTTCCCCAAGTGTCCCTACGTGCCGCCCCACGAGTTCGCCGTCGACTTCCCCAAGCTGATGCTGCGGGCGAAGTTGATCGGGGCGAAGGAAGAGGGAATCGCGCTGCGCGAGCGCTTCCTGGGGGCGACCGACCTGGTCGGCAGCGTGATGACGAAGGTCGCGCCGCTGGCGAACGCCGCCGCGCACAACGCATTCAACCGGATGCTGATGGACAGGACCATCGGCATCGCCCAGGACCGGCAGCTGCCCACCTATGCCGAGGAGACCTTCGCGACCTGGTGGTCGCGGCGCGCGCCGGTCGCGGGAGGCGAGACACCGGTCGCGCTCTTCGCCACCTGCTACGTCAACTACAACGATCCGGCGATCGCCAAGGCCGCAGTGGACGTGCTGGAGAAGGCGGGCTGCGAGGTGGAGTACCCCGAGCAGGTCTGTTGCGGGATGCCGAAGATGGACGGCGGCGACCTGGAGGGAGCGCGCAAGCTCGCCCGCAGGAACGTGGAGACGTTTCTTCCGGCAGCCCGCGCCGGGCGCAAGATCGTCACGCCCGGCCCCTCCTGCACCCTGATGTTGCGCAGCGAATATCCGGAGCTGGTGCCGACGCCCGAGGGGCGCGAGGTCGCGGACGCCGTGATGGACTTGAGCGATTTCGTCTTGCAACAGGCGCGCGCGAAGAAGCTGCGCAAGCCCCCAGCGGGCGCGATAGGAAAGGTGGCCTATCACGTCGCCTGCCACAATCGCGTGCAGAACTTCGGGTATCGCGGCAGGGATCTCCTGAAGTGGGCCGGCGGCGACGTCACCCTCGTCGACCGCTGCTGCGGCATGGACGGCACCTGGGGGATGAAGCGCGAGTTCTTCGCGGAGAGCCTGAAAGTCGCCGAGGGGGCCGCCCGCCGCGTGGAGAGCGCGGAGCCGGAGGTCGTCTCCAGCGACTGCCCGCTCGCGGGACTGCAGCTCAAGCAGAAGACGGGGCGGCCTTCGTACCACCCGGTGCGGATTCTCAGCGCCGCGTATGCCGGCGAGCCGCTCAAGTCAGGAAAGGGGACACCATGACAGCATGGTGTCCCCGGAAGGAATACGGAACATGATCCAACCCTTGACTCCGAAGGATCTCTGGCCTCTTTCAATCTACGAAGGCGTGCGCGACCAGTTCCGCAAGGAAGTGATCGAGGCGAAGAAGGACCGGCGCGTCCAGGCAGGGCCGGAAATGACGCTGGTCTTCGAGAACCGGACCACGGTGAAGTTCCAGGTGCAGGAGATCTTACGCATCGAGCGCATCACCGACGCCGCCCAGATCGCCGAGGAAGTCGAGGGTTTCAACAGCATGCTACCCGGCCCGGGCGAGCTCTCGGCCACGCTCATGATCGAGCTGACCGGAACGGACGCGGAGGTGAAGGCGCGGCTGGCGAAGTTCTTCGGCCTTCGCGGCCACGTCTGGCTGGAGGTGGCAGGCACCCGGCTGCAAGGCGAACTGGAGCCGAACCGGGAGGAGGCCGGCCGGGTCTCGTCGGTACAATACGTCCGCTTCAAGGTGCCCGATGCACAGGCGCTCTTGCGCGGACCCGCCGCCGTCGTGATCGATCATCCGGCGTATACTCATCGCGCCACACTGCCGGAAGCCGTGCGGCGCTCGCTCTCCCAGGACCTCTCGTGAAGAAGCAGAAGGACGACGTCGAGCGATTCGCGCAGTATTGCCGCTCTCATGGGCTGTCGGTGACGCACCAGCGGCTGGCGATCTTCGAGGCGCTCGCCTCATCGCGCGAGCACCCGAGCGCCGAGCAATTGCACAAGGCCGTCCAACGCCGCATCCCCGCTCTCTCCCTCGCCACCGTATACAAGAACCTGGAGGCGCTCAAGGCCATCGGCGCCGTCGCCGACGTCAATCCGCTGCACGAGCAGGGCCGATACGAAGCGGCCCTCCCGGGCGTCGGCGCGGGTCGCCCCCACCACCACCTGGTGTGCGTGTCGTGCAAGAAGGTGCGCGACCTGCACGACGCCGATCTCGATCGGCTGCGCGTGCGCGATGCCCAGGGCTTCGACATCCGCGCCGTACGTGTGCAGGCGGAGGGGCTCTGCCCCGACTGCCAGGCCCGGTCCGTGCGGCCGCGGGCGTGAACGGGTATCTTTCGGACGTGCCGGTCATCTGCCAGGATTCCGTCGGCCGCTGCAGCTTCATCGACGTGCTCGAAGAGGCGGTGCTCGTGCACCGTCCCGTGGCGGTCGCGTTGCGGGACGGCGAGCGGTTCATCGACGTGGTCACCGACGTGGTCACCGAGAACCACGAGGACTACGCCGTGTTCCGGAGCCACGAGCGGGTCCCGGTGACCGACATCGCCGCCGCGACGCGCTGCGATCCGCACCAGCGATAGTCGCGGCCGCCGGAGGCGGCTCACGATCTTGTTTTGGGCTGTACCGGTGATGAGACGCGTTCTTATGCGAGCGCGACTTGCTGGCCCTGACGCTTCGCCTTCACGTCCACGCCGTGGCCGTCGCTGAATACGACGATGGCGCGAGTCCATGGGCCCGCGGCGCGCGTGGTCGGGTGAGCCTCGACGGCTCGATTCACCAGCGTGAAGATGGCGTCGCACGCGCTGCAGACGCGGTAGTCCTCGGCGGGGATGAGCGGATACGGCTTGGCCATGCCCGGCGCGAACACCAGGATGACGGAGACGGGCGCGGTGAACTGGCCGACCTTGCGGCAGACGCCACAGGTCAGGCTCTCTTCGTTCTCGTTTTCCACGTCCGCCATGTTCCACCCGCGCCGGCTGGCGCCGTCCTCTCGAAAACCATAACCATTGCAGGGGAAGATCGCCGGTTTCCTTCTGCTTCCTGTTTCGCAAGAAGCATGCCCGCGGGCAAGCCGCACTGCGCAAGCCCGCCTGGCGGCTTGAACTTTCCGCGATTCCGTGGCACTCGCGCGATGAGAAACGGCAGCCACGATCAGATGGTCAAACCACTTCCAAAACCCGAGTTGCTCGCACCCGCCGGCGACGAGGAGAGCTTGAGAGCCGCGGTAGCCGCGGGAGCGGACGCCGTCTACTTCGGGCTGCGCGGCGGCTTCAATGCGCGCGCCCGCGCGGACAACTTCGCCGCCGCGGACCTGCCGCGCATCTTCGACTTCCTGCATGGCAGAGGCGTGCAAGGATTCGTCACCTTCAACACCCTGGTCTTCGATCGCGAGCTTCCGGTCGCGGAGCAGGCGCTGGCGGACATCGCCCGCGCCGGCGCCGACGCGATCCTCGTGCAGGACCTCGGCATCGCCCGCCTCGCCCGCGAGGTCTGCCCGCAGCTGCCGCTGCACGCCTCGACGCAGATGACGATCTCGTCGGCGGAGGCGGCGGAGATCGCCAGGTCCTTCGGGATCACCCGCGTGGTGCTGCCGCGCGAGCTCTCCATCGAGGAGATCCGCGCCATGGCCGCCCGCACCGACCTGGAGCTGGAGTGCTTCGTGCACGGAGCGCTGTGCGTGAGCTGGAGCGGGCAGTGCCTGACGAGCGAAGCCCTGCAGCAGCGCAGCGCGAACCGCGGCCAGTGCGCCCAGAGCTGCCGGATGCCGTACGACCTGGTGGTCGACGGCGGGGTGGAGACCGCGCGCGGCGACGAGCAGCTCAAGTACCTGCTCTCTCCCCGCGACCTCGCGGCGTACGACCTGCTCCCCGAGCTGCTCGCCGCGGGCGTCTCCTGCTTCAAGATCGAGGGCCGCATGAAGGGCCCCGAGTACGTGGCGAACGTGGTGGAGAAATACCGCCGCGCTCTGGACGCCGCCATCGAACACCGGCCGTTCCCCCTCACGTCTCGCGACGAGGAGGAGCTGCGCTACAGCTTCTCGCGCGGCTTCTCGCACGGCTTCCTGAAGGGTTCGGACCACCAGGAACTGGTCCATGGCCTCTATCCCGGCCATCGGGGAGTCCTGGTGGGTCGGGTCGAGGAAGTGCACGCTCGCGCCCGGCATGTCCTGGTGCGCGCCGAGCCCGACGCTCCCCGCCTCAAGGCCGGGGACCGGATTCTCTTCGACCAGGGCAAGCCGGAGGATGACGAGCCCCGTGGCGGACTTCACGCCTGCGACGAACCAGGACCAGGGATGCTCAAGCTGGTCTTCGGCGGCCCGGACCAGAGCACCCTGGACCTGCGCCTGGTCAAGCCTGGGGACGTGGTCTGGAAGGCGAAAGACGCCGAAGTGACGCGCGCGATGAAGCGGATCGCCGCCCAGGAACGCAAGCTGAGCCTGTCCTTGAGGGTGCGCGGCGCCTCCGGCGTGCCGCTCCAGGTGGATGCGCGCGACGGTCTCGGACGGAGCGCGCGGGTGGAGAGCGGCATGCCGCTGCAGGCCGCGCGCGGCAAGCCGCTGCACGAGGCGCTCATCCGCGAGAAGCTGTGCGCCTTCGGGGAGACGGAATTCGAGCTTCGCCGGCTTCAGCTCGACCTGGAAGGCGCGCTCGCGCTGCCACCTTCCGAGCTGAAGCGGATGCGGCGCGCGCTGGTCGACGCTCTCGCCAGCCGTGCCCCTGATCGGCCCGAGCGTTCCGTGCGAACCGGCATCGCGACCGACGAGGTGGTCGCGCCGGTGCCAGCCGGAGCGTCGCCCCCGGCGCCCAAGCTCGTCCCCCTGCTGCGAACGCTGGAGCAAGTGGAGGTGGCGCTGCGCCTGGGGTTCGACGAGGTGCAGCTCGACTTCATGGAACTGGTGGGGCTCGGGATCGCGGTGGAGCGCGTGCGGGCGGCGGGGGCCCGGGTGATCGTCGCGACGCCGCGCGTGCAGAAGCCCGGCGAAGAGGGATACGACCGCCGATTCGAACGGCTCCGGCCCGACGGCATCCTCGCCCGGCACCTTGGCGCGGTGGAGCATTTCCTGCGCAACTCCCACGCCGAGACCGTGCACGGGGATTTCTCGCTCAACGCCACCAACGCGCTGACCGCGCGCACGCTCCTGGAGCTCGGCCTGTCCACCCTCACCCCGGCATACGATCTCGACTTGACGCAACTCCTCGACGTGGCCGCCGGGGTGCCCGCTGGACGCCTGGAAGTCACCATCCACCAGCACCTGCCGCTCTTCCACAACGAGCACTGCGTCTACTCGCACTTGCTCAGCAATGGCCACGACTACCGCGACTGCGGGCGCCCCTGCGAGAAGCACCTCATCCGGCTCCGGGATGCCGCCGGCCTGGAGCATCCGGTGATCGTCGACGTGGGTTGCCGGAACACGGTCTTCAATGCGCGGGCGCAGAGCGCCGCCGGCTCCCTGCCCCGGCTGCTGGAGGCGGGCATCCGCCGCTTCCGCGTCGAGCTGGTGCGCGAGAACGCCGCGGAGACGGAGCGCGTGCTGCGCGCCTATGCCGGCCTGCTGATGGGGACTCGCAACGGCCGGCAGGTGATCGCGGAAGTCGGGGCTCTGGAGAAGTACGGCGTTTCCGCCGGCACCCTGGCCGTGGTCAGCCAACCGTACGTGTAGTCGCGGCCGCCAAAGGCGGCCTGGCGACCATCGTTTGCGTTTCTTCCGCGGAGGAAGCCTTGAAAATGACGAAGCATCGGATCGCGGTGATCCCCGGCGATGGCATCGGCAAGGAAGTGGTGCCCGAAGGCATCCGCGTGCTCGATGCCGCCGCCGTGAAGTACGGGCTCGAACTCGAGTGGGAGCACTTTCCCTGGAGCTGCGAGTGGTACCGGAAACATGGCCGGATGATGCCGGAGGACGGGGTCTCGCAGATCCGGAAGCACGACGCGATCTTCCTCGGGGCGGTGGGCTTTCCGGGGGTGCCCGATCACGTCTCGCTCTGGGGGCTGCTCATCCCCATCCGCAGGGAGCTCCACCAGTACGCGAACGTTCGCCCGGTGCGGCTGATGGAGGGCATCCCCTCACCGCTGCGCGACCGCAAGCCCGGGGACATCGATTTCTGGGTGGTCCGCGAGAACAACGAGGGCGAGTATTCCTCGGTCGGCGGCCGCATCTTCGAAGGGACCGAGAACGAGACGGTCATCCAGGAGACGGTGTTCACCCGCAAGGGCGTCGACCGCATCCTCCGCTATGCCTTCGAGCTGGCCCGCTCGCGCCGGAAGAAGCACCTCACTTCGGCGACGAAATCGAACGGGATCTCCATCACCATGCCGTACTGGGACGAGCGGGTGAAAGCGATGTCCGCGCAGTATCCTGACGTGCGCGTCGACCAGTTCCACATCGACATCCTCTGCGCGCACTTCGTGCAGCGGCCGGATCGCTTCGACGTGGTGGTCGGCTCGAACCTGTTCGGCGACATCCTCTCCGACCTCGGTCCGGCGGTGACCGGTACCATCGGGATCGCCCCGTCGGCAAACCTCAACCCCGAGCGCGAATACCCGTCGATGTTCGAGCCCGTGCACGGGTCGGCGCCGGACATCGCCGGCCAGGGAATCGCCAACCCGGTCGGACAGATCTGGTCCGGCGCGATGATGCTGGAGCACCTCGGCTACAAGCAGGCCGGCGACGCCGTCGTGCTCGCCATCGAGACCGTCATCCGCGAGGGTCCGCGAACGCGCGACATGAGAGGGAACGCGACGACGGAGGAAATGGGCAAGGCGATTGCGGAAGCCATCCGCTGAGGTCCTAACCGGCGGGTTCGGTGAGCGGAGGGGACCGGGCGGACTCCGAATATTCGACGGCAGCCCCGAGCTTCAGGAAGGGAAGCTCCAGCCAACGCCAGGAGATTGCCGCCAGCACGGCGAGAGCGCAGGCCGAGACCGCAACCCGCAGCGGGAACTGCGCGATGGGGATGAACAAGAGGACCACGAGGTGGAAGAGGTAGAGGAAGTAGGAGTGTTTTCCCGACCAGCGCAGCGGCGCCCATCGAACGAGCCGGGCGGGGGCGGCCTGTGGAGAGAGCAACACCGATACCAGGGCGAGGGTGAACGCCGCGGCGATGAGGGAAAGCCCGATCGAGAGCAGCAGATTCGTCCCTGCCGGCAGGAGGACGAGCTGGCTCAGGCCAGCGACCCCCAGCAGCGCGGCGCCCGCCGCCCAGAGCAGGGCCCGGCGGTACTTCAGCAGCAGCGCGGCGGCCCGCGGATCCCGGACCAGCACGGCGGCGAGCACTCCCCAGAACGGCGCATCGAGGCGGCAGGGTGTGAAGTCCCAGGGGCTTCTCCAGCCGCTGGCCAAGCAGAGGCACCGCAGCAGCGGCGGAGCGAGCAGCATCACCGCCGCGAATGATCCGAAGCGGCCCCTGAAGACCCAGAGGAGGAGGACGGGAAGGCCGAGGTAGAACTGTTCCTCGATGGCCAGCGACCAGCAGGGCCCGAGCGCGAAGGCGACCCGCGCTCCAGCCGAGCTCCACAGGTTCTGCAGGAACAGCAGATATGCCGCGAGCGGGATCTCGCCCTGCGCGACCTGCGAAGCGCCCCCGATGGGAAGGCTCGCCAGGAAGAGAAGCACCAGGTAGGCAGGCAGGATCCGACACGCCCGGCGCGTGTAGAAGGTGCGGAGCACGTTTGGAGCGTCCCGGTGGTCGACGAGGATGCCCGCGATCAGGAAACCGGAGAGCACGAAGAACAGGTCGACTCCGCACCAGGAGAGATCGAGGAGCGCCCAGAGGCGCGGAGACCAGTGCCGCAGGATCGGGGCAGCTGGCCGGACGACCCAATGCAGCAGCAGGACCATCAGAATTGCGATTCCGCGGATGCCGTCGAGCTCCGGCACGCGTGCGCCCTGCCTCAGGAGTGCGACGCGGCTCTCTTCAGGCACCGAAACACTCTACGAGCGCCGCGGCGGTGGGGCAAAGATTCCCTTCAGGGAAAGTCTTCGTCGCGGTGGGCGTTTTCGATCGCGCGCCGGACGGTTTCGTCGAGTCGCTGGATGTCGATGATGACCTTGCCTTCCACGACGTCGGTGACGGCGGCGATGGGAATGATGGTGTCGCCGGCGTCCTCGATGTAGACGACGAGGTCCTGCGGGCGCACCTGCCGGACGGCGCCGAACTCCTCTTCCGAGCCCTTCGCGAAGGCCTGGTATCCCACCGCGATCGGCGGCAGCCTCTTTTTTGCCATGGCCGCATCATGCCGTGGCCGGCGTTCGGATGCATCGGTCCCGGTGCAGCGGCCCGCTCACCCGGAGCCATGGACGGAGCGAGAAAGCCCTTTACACCCTGGCGGCGCGCCCTTATGGTGCGCCGCGCCGCGCCACACGAGGCGCGACGGAGACGGAGGAGATGGAGCAGCTCAAATCGAAGGTCGCCTCCGCGGACGGCAAGCTCGCGGTCCTTCTGCCGGGCATGGGCGCCGTGGCCACCACCTTCATCGCCGGCGTCGAGGCGGTGAAGGCGGGCCTCGGCAAGCCCATCGGCTCGCTGACGCAGATGGCGCACGTCCGTCTGGGCAGGCGCAGCGAGAAGCGCTGGGCGATGATCAAGGACCTGGTGCCCCTCGCGCGGCTCGAGGACCTGGTGTTCGGGGGCTGGGATCCGATCCCGGACGACGCCTACACCGCCGCGGCGAAGGCCAAGGTCCTCTCGCCCGAGCATCTCGCCCATCTCAAGCCGTCGCTGTCGCAGATCCGGCCGATGGCCGCCGTGTTCGACAAGAACGTCGTCAAGCGCCTGGAAGGCGCCAACGTGAAGAAGGGCACCCGGCGTGAGCTGGCCAATCAGCTCATCCAGGACATCCGCGGCTTCATGGACAGGAGCAAGTGCACGCGCGCCGTGATGGTCTGGTGCGCGTCCACGGAGGCGTACCAGGAAGCGGGGCCCGAGCACCAGAGCATTGCGGCCTTCGAAAAGGCACTCGACGCCGATCATCCGAACATCTACCCCTCGCAGCTCTACGCGTACGCGGCGATCATGAACGGCGTGCCGTATCTGAACGGTGCCCCGAACATGTCCTGCGATTTCCCTGCGCTCGTCGAGTTGGCCGAGAAGCGCGGCGTCGCCATCGGAGGCAAGGACTTCAAGACCGGCCAGACGCTGATGAAGACCATCATCGCTCCGGGCCTCAAGGCGCGCATGCTGGGGATGGAGGGCTGGTTCTCCACCAACATCCTCGGCAACCGCGACGGGGAAGTGCTCGACGACCCGGCGAATTTCAAGACGAAGGAAGTCTCGAAGCTCTCCGTGCTGGAGCAGATCCTCGAGCCCGAGCGCTATCCGGAGCTCTACCGGAACCTGCAGCACAAGGTCTCGATCCACTATTACAAGCCTCGCGGCGACAACAAGGAAGGCTGGGACAACATCGACATCGTCGGGTGGATGGGTTACCCGATGCAGATCAAGGTGAACTTCCTCTGCCGCGACTCGATCCTGGCGGCCCCCATCGTGCTCGACCTGGCGCTGTTCGGCGATCTTGCGGCGCGCGCCGGGATGAAAGGCATCCAGGAGTGGCTCAGCTTCTACTTCAAGAGCCCGCAGCACGCGGCCAGCGTGTACCCGGAGCACGACCTGTTCGTGCAGAAGGTCCGGCTGGAGAACAACCTCCGGTACCTGGTGGGCGAAGAGTTGCTCAACTACCTCGGCTCGGACTACACGAACGAGTAGATGCTCGCGGTGCTGCTCGTCGTCGTCGCGCAGGCGGCGCCCCCAAAGGGCCTCGGGCTGCGCGAACTGCAGGAGCGCGCCCGCAGGAACGACCCGCGCACCATGCAAGTCGCCGCGCAGCTGGAGGCCGCGCGCGGCAAACGCGACGAGGCGAGCTGGGTGTTCTTTCCCGCTTTCCAGACCACCGCCTATCTCGCGGGGCCGACGCCGCAGCGCCGTTTGATCGGTGGCGACCTCGATCCGGACCCCACCAATCCCGCTCATCTCAAGCCGGGGAGCACGGGTGGCATCTTCCACGGCGATCAGGGAGTGACCGCGCACGTCGACGTCCAGGCCATCATGCCGATCTGGACGTTCGGCAAGTGGACGGCGGGGAAGTCCGCAGCCGGGCACCTGGTCAACGCCAGCGAAGCGCTACTGCAGCGGGCCCGCGATCAGGCGGCCTATGACGTGGCCCGGGCGTACTGGGGATACCAGACCGCCCGCAACGCCGACGCCTCCGTCCAGAAGGTGCGCACCCGCCTCAAGGACGCGCAGCAGACGGCGCAGAAGCTGCTCGCGGAGAAGAGCGAGCAGATCAGCCGGGCCGACTCGATGAAGCTCGACTACCTCGCCGAGGAGGTGGAAGCGCAGCACGCCTCCGCGGTGAAGAACCGCGACCTGGCGCTCATCGGATTGCGCCTGCTGGTGGGCGCGCAGGCCGGGGAAGATCTCCCCATCCTCGTGCAGGAGCTGCCGCAGGCGCCGCAACCTCCGAACGCCGATGAGATCCTGCGGCGCGCGCTGCAGCAGCGGCCGGAGGCGCGCGCGGCCAACGAGGGCGTCGCGGCGCGGCAGGCGCTGGTCGATCTGGCGCGCGCGCGACTGTGGCCGGATTTCGGAATCGTGGGCGGCGTCCGACTCACCACCACGACCAACGCCGACAACCCCGCCTCGCCGTTCGTCGACAACCCGTACCATGAGTCGTCCGGCTTCGTTGCCCTCGGCATGCAGTGGACGCTGGACGTGCCGCAGAAGCTCGCCCGGCTCCGCCAGGCAGAGGGCGAGCTGCACGAGGCGGTCGCGATGCAGGTCGGCGCGGAGCAGCTGGTGCGGCTCGACGTGCAGCAGGCGCTGGGAGATCTGGCGGACGCCCGCGTCCGCGTCGAGCGTTATGGGAACGAGACCCAGATCGGAAAGCAGCTCTCCAACCAGGCGGGGGTGGCGTTCGACTCGGGGCTGGGCGACGCCCGCGAGCTTCTCGAGGGGACGTTGCTCTTCATGCGCGCGGACGGCGAGCGGCTGAGGGCGCTGTACGACGCGCAGCTCGCCTGGGCGGCGCTCGAGAAGGCGGCCGGGGCGCCACTGGGGCCCTGATCCGGGGCTGAAGGTCATAGATTTGTCGCGCGTCGAATGTCGGAGGAGGCAGTCGTGACGTCCATCGCCGTCGCCCTGATCGTCGCCGCCGTGCAGCCGGGTTCCGCGAGCGCGGCGGTGCAGCACACACAGGAGAAAGTCCGGTCCTCGCTCAACGCCTGGTTCAAGTCCCAAGGCCCCGCCCGTGCACGGGCCCGGGAGCAGGCGCGCAAGGCGGTGGGGGAGCTGGTCGATTTCGATGCGCTGGCGAGATCGACGCTGGGCAAGAAGTGGGAAGAGATCAAGCCGGCCGATCGCTCGCGCTACACCGCGGCCCTGAAAGGGGCGATGGAAGCCAACTACCTGGCGAAGATGCGGCAGGGCAAGGGCACCGACGTCGAGCGGATCCGCACCGAGATCATCGGCGAGGAGCAGCAAGGTAGCCATACCGTCGTGCACACCAAAGTCCACTCCGGCGAGGATACGGCGGCGATCGATTACGTGATGGAGAAGCGACCGAAGGGGTGGCGGGCGGTCGACGTGATCACCGAGGGAGTCTCGCTCGCCGAGACGTATCGCGAGCAGGTGGCGAAGATCCTCGCCAAGAAGACCCTGAACGACGTGATCGCGGCGCTGGACCGCAAGCGCAAGACGCTCGAAGCGGACGAGAACAAACCGGCCGAGGGGTAGAGAGCCGGCCGCCGGATGCGCTCTGGCACCCGGTAGTGCTTGCTGCGAGGCGGCGGTAGAGTGGCGCGCATGTACCGCTACTTCGCGTACGGATCCGCGCTGTCGAAGCGACACATCGGCGAATGGGCGGCGGAGCACGGCGTCGACGCGCGGCTGTTCGCGCGCGGAGCGCCGGCCGTCCTGCGTGGGTATCGGTTGGTGTTCGACGTGGAGAGCCGCTTCTGGGGCGGGCGTGTGGCCAACCTGGCGGAAGACGAGGAGGCGGCTGTCCATGGCGTCCTCTTCGAGATTCCTCCCCCCGCAAAGGACGCGGTGCTTCGCAAGGAAGGAGTCGCGACGGGGCTGTCCGAGGAGATCGACGTCTCCGTCGAGGCCGAGGGAAAGCGCATCGCCGCCAAGGCGTTCGTGGCCCGGCCGGAGAAGCGGGGCGAACCCGGTCCCGCGAGCGGACGACTGCTAGCGTACCTGATCGAGGGCGCCCAGGAGCGCGGGCTTCCGGACAGCTGGGTCGACCACCTGCGCAAGCAAGCAGCCGACGCCCCTCAACCCGCACCCGGCCCCGTCGGTCTCAAGCTCGACCGGAAGCGCTGACCATCTGCGCGCTTCCCTTCAACCGCCAAAGCGGTCGATCTGAAGAGTTGAGGCGTTACCGGGACTACTGCAGCGAGCACTCGTTGGCGAGTTGCTGCGGGGTCGCTCCCTGAGGCCTTGCGATGGTGTGGCTGGCGGGCGGCGACACGCCCTGCTCGACCCAGGCGGCGAGGGCGTCGATGGCCGAGCGGGCGCAGGGAAGGATCGGCCGAAGCAAGGTATCGCCATACTCATCGATCCCGGCGTGATCGTCGTACTGCGGGTCGACGTGATTGCCGCCGCGCACCACGTAGTACCGGTGCCGCTGCGAGCGGCGCCGCTGCGCCACGAGCTGCACGTAGAGGTCGGAATCGGTGGCGATGGGCAAGAGCGCGTCCTGATCGCCGTGCAGCGTGATCAGCGGATGCTGCAGATCCCCCGTATTCGCCACCGCCTGGATGCGCTGCGCGAGCGCAGGATTCTGCAGGACGCGCTGCCGGTAATCGTACGAGGCGTCCGGGTCGGTCGGCCCGACCGCGAGGGCCGGCGGCACCACGCATGGCTCGCCGATGCCGGAGCAGGTGTAGCCCGTGTACTCGGGGTCGAATTCGAGCCGGTAGATCTTCTGCGTCAGGCCCCAGTAGATCCCCCAGTGATAGGTCCAGAGCGGCTGCGATTCCGGATTGAAGCCGACCGCGGCGAGCGCGTCGACAGAGGCCGGCACACCGAGGATGTCGCCCGGATACTGCGCGAGCGAGGTGGGGAGATACGTGAACAGATTGTATCCCGTGGTGGGCCCCGCGGTGCGGACTCCCGCCGGGAGCGAGGCGAGAAAGAGCGTCCCCTCCCAGTCGACGCCACCGTCGTAGAGCCGGTCCTTTCCGTTGCCATCGGTCTCGATCGCCCGCCGCGTCTGGTAGCCGCCGTTCGAGATCCCCGCGGCGTACGAGCGCGTGATGCCGGAGATGCGGTACTGCGGCGCCAAAGAGCCGAGCAGCGCTCGCGCCGCCGACGTCGCCTGCCGCATGCGCGACGCCCATTCCTGGACCGCGGCTCCCGGCTGCCAGGGCGCCCCGCCGCCTTGGCGGAAGAAATTCGCTCCCATGTTTCCCTTGTCCTGCGAGACGTAGGCCCAGCCCTTCTCCAGCGCGTAATCGGAGAGGATGAAGTCGCTGGCGAACGCGTCGCGGATTCCCGGGGTGCCGGCGGTGAGGAGGTGCCCGTCCCATCCGTCCGGAATGCGGATGACGATCTGGGCATCGTGGTGGCAGTCCGCGACGCAGGTCTGCCCCAAGGTCGGCGGCGGAGTGCAGCCGCGGATGAACGGCGTTCCGTCTTTCGCGGTCAGCGCGGGTTCCTGCTGGAACGCGTCGCAAGCGTCCGGGAAGTAGCCGTCGATCTGGATCCCGCTCACGGGCGGCGAGGTCGGTGCCGTGTACTTCGAGTTCAGCGTGCCGCTGCCGGGAGGCGGAAAGCCCATGCCGGTGAGGCTCTGCGGATCGGTGAACGGGTTGTTCGTGGTGGTGAGATCGGCCACGGCGTGACAGTCGATCCACTCGGCGCCCAGCAGCTGGCGCCACGCTTCCAGATCTTGCGGGCAGGCGTGCTGCGCCTGCGCAGGAAGAGTTGCGACGGCTACGGCGAATGCAGGGATGAGCACTTTGCGCATGTCGGGGAGCCTCCCGGAGCAATGCGCGCATTCTCTGCAGCCGACGCTTCAGGCGTAACCCCAGCGCCGACGAAGCGTCCACTCGGTGCCTACCACGAGGCAGAGCAGCGCCAGCACCTTCCAGTTGTCCCAGAGCGGCTTGCTGGTCCGCTGTCCTACCTCGACGCGTTCCGGATCTCGCCAGGGGAGCGCTGCGAGCGCATCGGACACATCGACGACCCGGCCTTTCGCCGCCTCCGCGACCGCTTGGAGGATGTCGGGCCGCGGCGCGGCCTCGATCAGCTCGCGCGAGGCGGGCGCGACCACGAAGGCATCCTCCGCCTCGCCGACGGCCGTGCCGTCGGCACGCTTCGCCGTCACCGTGGCCTTGTACGCGCCGGCTGGAAGCGGAGGGAGGATGACGCGGGCGCTTCCATCCGGTCCTGCGAGGGCGGCGCCCATCGGACGCGGCGCCGGGTCCGTCGCCGAGGAGGTGACCACGGCGATCTGCGCACCGGCCGCGGCGCCGTAATCGCTGCCCCGGACCTGTACGTCGAGGGCCGGGGGCTCGCCGCCGGGCTCGAACGACGGCCGCTCGGCAGCGACGCGCATCGGCGTCAGCGCCGGATCGCGCACCAGCCAGCGGATGGCAGAATGCCAGAAAGTCTCGTACGCCCGCGGTCCCTGCTGGGCGCCGGCGGCGACGAAGCTCCAGAACCAGGACGAGTCCGAGAGGAGCGCCAGGACGCGGCCGCGGCCCGACTCCCCGACGACCAGGATGGGACGGCCCTCGCTGGAGACGAGCAGGGTCTGCGCCCCGCCCTTGAGCGGCCCGGTGGTGTTCAACCCCGGCAGCCGCGGCAGCGCCGCCCAGATCGACTCGTTCTGCGACCCCGCGGTGGCGAGCTCGGTGATCGGGTGCCGGCGACCGGATTCGGTGAGGTGCACCTGCGCGGGCGTCTCGTCCACCGCGGTGGGACCGGAGGGGAGGAGCGTCACCGGAAGCACCTCCTCGATGGGCGTGCCCGCGTAGTCGCCGGCGGAGAAGCTCTGGTCGCCGCCGATCATCGCGAAGGCCCCGCCCTCGCGCACGTAGGAGGCGATGCCGTCGAGGTACTGCGACATCCGGTACGGGCGGTGGTTGAAGTTCTGGAAGACGACCACGTCGAACGTCTTCAACTGCTCCTGGAAGATCTCCTGCGTCGGGAAGGGGATGAGCGACAGCTCGTCCTGCGAGCTGTGAGGGTCGTCGCCCGGAGTGCGGAGGATGAAGAAGCTGATCAGGTCGACGTTGGGGTCCCGCTTCAAGAGCTGCCGGAGGAAGCGGACGTCCCAGGAGGGACGGCCCACGACGAGAAGAACGCGCACGCGGTCGCGGATCACCTTGAGCACGAAGGAGCGGGAGTTGTTCTGCGCGATGGCCTCGCCGTCGTAGACCGGCACCGTCACGGTGAAGGCGAACTTGCCCGTGCGGTCCGGGACGAACGCCAGCTTGACCTCGTACCGGGAACGGCTTCCGTCGATGTGGATCGTCTTCTGCGCCACCACCTGTCCTTCACGGCGCAAGACGACGGGAACGTCCGTCGAACCGAACCCGCGCGCAGTGACGATCACGTCGACCGTGACCTGGTTGCGCACGAACGCGAAGTCGTCGACGGCGATCTTTTCCACCGCCAGGTCCTTCAGCGCCTGGGCGCCGATCGGGAGGACGAACACGGGCGCGTTCAACCGGCGCAGCTCCGCGGCCGCGGCCGGCGAGACGCCCTGGGAGAGCTCGGCGTTGTCCGCCCCATCGCTCGCGACGAAGAAGCCGGCCAACGGCCGCCCGCCGCTTCCAGCGGAGGCGGCCGCGGTGAGGGCCCCGAGGATGTCGGTGGAAGGACCCTGCGGATCCGCGGAAAGCCTGCCCAGGTCGGCCGGCTGCAGCTCCTTGTCGAATCCGTAGACGTCCACCTGGAAGCGAGCGGCGAGCTGCGCCAGGTCCGCCTGGTGCTGCACGGCCCAGCGCTGCAGCTCTTCCGCGCGCGTGGGCCCGGACGGCGCTGCGGGGAATTTCATCGAGCGGCTGGTATCGAAGAGCAGCGCCACCCGCGCCCGCACGCGGCTTTCCGCGCGCAGCTCGATGCCGGGCTCGAGCAGCAGCACGAAGACGAGGAGCGCCGCGGTCAGGCGGAAGGCGAGCAGCGCGACCCGGCGCCGTCCGGCCGGCTCGGTGCGGAAGCCGCGGAAGGAGAGCCAGACCGCGGCGGCCAGCGCGGTCAGCGCGAGCGCGAGGAGCCACGACGGCAGCGTCGAGAGCGAGGTGATGCGCCAGGCGTTGTAGGCGCTCTCGGGAATCTTCAGATCCTCCGCCGCTTCATGATGAAGGGGATGTGAACCTGGTCTTCCTTGTAGTCGAGGCAGAGGGCGTACATCGCCACGTTCACCCCCAAGCGGATGCACTTCTCCCGCTGCAGCTCGCCTCCGGGGGTGACTTCGAATTCCCAGGTGCCGAGCGAGTCGCGCGCGAGCGCGCCGACCAGATCGTTGCCGGAATAGAGCACCGCCAGCCGTCCGCCCAGGTCCAGCGCTTCGAGCTCGGGAGCGGCGGCGACCCGGCCCGCGGGGCCCTCGAGCAGGTAGAACGACTTGTAGAGGACGTGGTCGCGCGGCACCCGACCGAGCTGCGCGCCCGGGACGATGCGCGAGACCAGCTGGCGCGCGGATTGTTCGAAGGCGCCTCCGCGGGTGCCGCTCGCGTCGTCGACGAGCAGGAAGCCGCCGTAGCTCAAGTACCGGCGCAGCTCGGAAACTTCGTTGTCCGCGGGCGGCGGAAACGCCTGGTCGGAAGAGAGAACCGCCAACGGGTACCGGAATAGCTCGGGATCGGCCAGCGCCATCGCCTTGACCATCGGCGAAGTCTCGATGCTGGTGCGCTTGGAGATCTCCCAGGCCAGGCGCGAGAGCCCATCGGGCCGCGGATCCCAGCGGCCGCCGTGGCGCACTTGCGCGAAGACCAGCCGCGCGGCCTCGCCGAACGCGAGGGCGCGCCGGGCGGCGAGAGCCAGCCCCAATCCGACAAATGTCCGGCGGCTGAGCATCAGGCGGGATAGAGCGTAACGCATTCGCGCAAGATCACTGCAGGAACCGGCGAATCCCCCCGGCATTCCCGGCTTGCGACCGGGGGCATGCTCGGGTACTTTCGATGGACATGGCCCAGAACACGCAGTCCGCCACCGCGACGCGCGCCACGGTTCCCGGAACGGCCAACGACGCCCCCGTCGCGCCGCCGCTGTTCACCGAGGCGGCGAAGCGCGAGTACATCCCGGACGCGAAGCGCGTGGGAGACGGCGCCCAGGCTCCGGAGCTGGCCCAGGCGCGTGAGCTGTTCGCCGCCGGCGACTATCAGGCTGCCCGGGAGGCGGCAAAGCGCGTCGCTAAGCGCAAGGAGGTGAGCGCGCAGGCGCGCATGGAGGCGGAAGATCTGATCGATCGGACGCAGATCGATCACGGTCCCGTCGCCGCCGCCGTCGCCTTCGTGATCATGCTCGGGCTGATGCTGATGTACTTCGCGACGAACGGGAAGTAGCCACGCACGCGCTGCACGAGACGCTGCAACACGCTCTCGACGATGCGCTGCGCGCGCCCGCCTGGGCGGCGTACCTCCTCCTCGCCCTGGCCGCGCTCGCGACCGCCCTCGGTCCCCGCGGGCAGCGCCCCATCAACGCCGCGATGCTCGCAGCCGGAGCGTTCGCCTGCGCGTTCTTCGGGCTGCGCGGCATTGGCCATCCATGGCTGGCGCCGGCGGTGGCCGTGATCGCGGCCGTGCTGGGCGGGATGTTCGGGGCCCTCGCGGATACGTGGGCCACGGCGGCGCTCGTCGCCGGCCTCTTCGCCGCTCCGGTGGGCGCCGGCGTGGCGGCATTGAAGCGGCCCTGGCCGCCCCTCGCCGCGCTGGCGGGCAGCATCGGATTGTTCGTGGGCATCAAGCGGCAGAGGAAGTTGCAGATCTTCCTGCCGCCCTTGTTCGCGGCCGCGTTTGCGGCGCTCGGCGCGGCCATCGGATGGGGACCGAACCGCCGCGGTGCGGTGCTCTGGCGGTTGCTGGATGTCGACTGGTTGCTCGGGCTCGCGGTCGCGCTGGCGGTACCTCTCATCCTGCTGGCGGTCCAGCGCGAGCGGTGGCGCCGCGCCAAGCTCGAGGGGCGCACGCCGGAGATGGACGACGAGGACTTGAAGAGGAAGATCGCGGAGGGGCAGCCGGATTACGAGCGCGCAGCCCGGGAGCTCGAGAGCGGAGGCGAGAGCGACGGCGGCGGGGGGACCTTGCCGCAATCGGAGTGACGCCGCCTCACAGCGGCGTGATGCTCAGGTTGTCGAAATACGTGTCGTTTGCCCAGCTCGAGAACCCGAAGCGGTCGTGCCCGCTCCCCGAGAGCGGCGCCGGATCGTTCATCTCCAGCACCAGCTCCCCATCCATCTCCCAGCGCAGCAGTCCACCTTGCTTCGTAACCACCATGTGGTACGTCCGGCCGCGCTCCACTTTCAGGTCAGCGCGCTTCACCACGAACGGCGTGTCCCGCTGCCAGTATTCGCCCTTCTCCATCCGCTCCAGGTCCTTGCGCGCGCTCCACTGCACGAACGGCCCCTGGAGCGCCTCCATGAGCTCTCGCTGCCGCGGGTAGGGGCGCGCCGTCGCCGCGAGCTGCGCCCGCGCCTCGTCCTGGGTGAGAGCGTGCTCATCCAGCTTGCAGATGCGCGACTCGCGATTGCGCCAGGCGCCGAAGAGGAACAGGTATCCCGTGGAGTGGTTGCGTCCGTCCCCGTACATCTCCCACTTGATGTCGCCGTCGGGCCCTTCGCTGCGCACGTCGAACTCGACGCGCACGTCTGGCGGAAGACGTGCCTTGAGCCAGAGCGGGTTGTTTCCGACGCCAGGCGAGTACACCTGGCCATCGACGATCCGCCACTGGCCGCCGTTCGACCACCAGGCGTCGCCGAGGCTGGCGCGGTCGAACGTGTCCTTGTAGGGCACCGCGGCCGTGATGGGCGCGGCGCCACGGAGCGCCGCGTGGAGGAAAGGGAGCTGGACCGCTGCCAGGGCGATGGCGACCGGGATCGCGATGCGCGGCGCGAGCCACGGATGCCTGAGGGCGAGCTTGCGGATCGCGACGGCGGCTGACGGACGCGCGTCCACGGCCGTGACTTCAGCAGCGTCCCGCGGCTTCGCCTCCGCCGCGCGCTCCGCGGTCACGATTCCTCCGCCGGCGTGACCGAGAGCTGGGCGAAGTCCGGCAGCTCGCGGCGAAGGTATTCCCGCAGCCGGTCCGTGAGCCGCGCCTCGAGCTGGCGGGCGCGCTCGCGGGTGACGCCCCAGAGATCCCCGATCTGCTGCAGCGTCATCGGCTCCCGATCGTCCGAGGGCGCGATGCGGTTCTCGAAGAGGAACTTGTCCTTCTCGGCGGTGAGGGTCTTCCCGAACGCCGCCAGCTTCTCCTTGAAGATCCGGCGCAGCTCCTCGTCGGCGAGCTGCTCGTCGATGGGAGGCGCCGATTGCACCAGGCGGTCTCCATGCGTCTGCCGGCCCTCCTCCTGCCCGCCGGCGATGGGAGCGTCGATGGAGAACTCGTCGTTCGCCAGCCGTTGATCCATCTCGCGCACGTCCTGCTCGCTCACGTCGAGCCGCTCGGCGAGCAGCCGAGGCGCGGCTTCGAATCCCTGCGCGAGCAGCTTCTCCTGCTCCTTGCGCAGGTTGAAGAAGAGCTTGCGCTGCGCCTGCGTGGTCCCGAGCTTCACCATGCGCCAGTTGTCCATCAGGTACCGCAGGATGTACGCGCGAATCCACCACGCCGCATAGGAAGAGAGCTTCACGCCCCGGAAGGGATCGTATTTCCGCACGGCGTGCATCAGGCCTACGTTTCCTTCCTGGATCAGGTCGAGCAGGTTGAAGGCCGCGCGCCGGTATTCGTTGGCGATCTTCACCACCAGCCGCAGATTCGCGGTCACCAGCCGGTACGCGATCTCCGGATCGTGCGTCTTCTGGAACTTCACCGCCAGCCGGTGCTCCTCTTCGCGCGAGAGCAGCGGGTGCCTCGCCACCTCCGCCATGTAGCGCTGCAGCGCATCGGCGCGCGCCAGATCGCGCTCGACGGGGACCGGCAGCTGCGTGTCCGCGGGCGTTTCCAGCTCATCGTGGCCGGCGAGCGGTTCCGGCTCCAGGACCTCGGGCTCGAGCGGCTCCGCCTCCTGGCGCTCGTCCCGAGCCTTCCGTGGCGCGCGAGCCTTCGCCGGCTTCTTCGGGTTGCGCGCTTTGGACCTGGGACTCATCTGTATTCCCGGAAGGTGCGGTGCTATACAGGCCAACTCTTTCGTGTTCAAGCCGAGATGAGCGATTACGTCGCCACCACCAGCTTCGCTGATCTTCCGCTCTCCGAGGAACTGCGCAAGGGAATCGCCGAGCGTGGATATACGACTCCCACTCCGGTGCAGGCGGCCGTGTTCGAGCCGATCTTCGCCGGCCGCGACGTCATCTGCCGGAGCAAGACCGGCACGGGAAAGACCGCCGCATTCGGCATTCCGCTGCTCGAGCGGATCCCCGCCGGCACCCGCAGGGCGTCCGTCCTCGTGCTTTGCAACACTCGCGAGCTGGCGCTGCAGGTCGCCCAGGAGATCGAGGCGCTCGGCAAGCACAAGGACCTCCGGGTGGCGGCCATCTACGGCGGCGCCGGCATGGGCGCGCAGACCGATGCGCTCACCGAGGGAGCGGAGATCATCGTCGGCACGCCCGGCCGCGTCTACGATCACATCCGCCGCGGCAACCTGAAGCTCGACGCCACCCGCATCGCGGTCCTCGACGAAGCGGACGAGATGCTCTCAGCGGGGTTCTATGAAGAGGTGACCCGCATCCTCGATCGGCTGCCACCGGATCGGCAGACGCTCCTCTTCTCCGCCACGGTGCCGCCGGACATCGAGCAGCTGGCGCAGAAGTACCTGCGCAATCCGGAGACCATCCTGCTCTCGGGGGACGTCTTCACGGTCGAGCACATCCACAACGTGCTCTACCATCTCGTCGATCAGTATCCGAAGCCGCGCAACCTCCTCTACCTGATCGAGCGCGAGGACCCGGAGAGCGCGATCATCTTCTGCAACCTGCGCACCGATACGGAGCTGGTGGCCAACGTCCTCAACCGCAACGGTCTGGACGCGGAGATGCTCAACGGAGACCTGCCGCAGAAGGAGCGCGAGCGCGTGATGGCCAAGGTGAAGCGCGGGGAGGTGCGCTTCATGGTGGCGACCGACATCGCCGCCCGCGGGATCGACATCAGCGATCTCTCGCACGTGCTCAACTACTCGCTGCCCGAGGATCCCGCGGTGTACCTTCACCGGGTCGGCCGGACCGGGCGCATCGGCAAGAAGGGCACCGCCATCAGCCTCGTGTCCGGCGCGGAGCTGAACACGCTCTCGGTGCTGGAGAAGAGATATGGCATCCGCTTCGAGGTGAGAAGCCTGCCGACGCCCGAGGAGGCGCGCGGCCTGTGGACGGAGAAGCACATCCGCGAGCTGCGCGATGCGATGCAGAGCGGGGTTGCTTTCGAGGCCTTCCTTCCGCTGGCGCAGGACATGATGGCGCGCGAGGACGGCCGGGTGCTCACCGCCTACGCGCTCCGGTACTTCTTCATCCACCACCGGATGGAGAAGGCGCAGATCCGGGCGGCGGGGGAGAAGCTGCTCGAGAGCCATCAGGTGGAGAAGGTGCAAAAGGAGCAGAAGGAAGCGCGCCGCAAGCGGGATCGCGAGCACCGCCGTCCGAGGCTGGAGGGAGCTCCACCGCCAGGGCGCGAGGCCGCGCCGCCTGCGGACCGGGCGAAGCTGTACGTCGAGCAGGGCTCGGAGCACGGTTGGACGGCGGAGACGCTGATGTCCGCTCTCTCCCAGCTCGCCGGCCAGCCGCGCGACACCGTGCTCGCCGCCGACGTGAAGCCCCGCTATGCGTACGTCCTCGTCCGGCCCGACAGCCGCGAAGCGTACGTCGCGGCGAACGGGAAGGAGCTGAAGGAGAAGCCCGTCCGCATCGAGCTGGCGCGCCCGAGGCGCAGGTAGCCCAACGTGCCATCCACGCCCGCGCTCCGTTGCGAACAGCTGGTGAAGAAGTATGGCGACCTGGCGGCCGTCGACGGTCTCGATCTGGAGGTGGATGGCGGCGAATGCTTCGGCCTCCTGGGACCGAACGGCGCCGGCAAGACCACCACCGTGGAAATCCTCGAGGGCCTGAACGAGCCCACGGCCGGCCGCGTCGAGGTCCTGGGGATGCGGTGGGACCGGGACGAGAGAGCGCTGCGGCAGCGGCTCGGCGTCTCGCTGCAGGAGACGCACCTTCCCGACAAGCTCACCGTGGAGGAGAACCTGCGCATGTTCCGCTCGTTCTACCTGCAGGGGCGACCCATCGAGGAGGTGCTCGAGCTGGTGGGCCTCTCCGACAAGCGCGCCTCCTGGACCGAGCGGCTCTCCGGCGGGCAGAAGCAGCGCCTCGCGGTCGCCTGCGCCTTGGTCAGCGACCCGGAACTGCTCTTCCTCGACGAGCCGACCACGGGGCTCGATCCGCAGTCCCGGCGGCAGCTCTGGGACGTCGTGCTGGGGTTCAAGTCGCGCGGCAGGACGGTGCTGCTCACCACGCACTACATGGACGAGGCCGAGCGGCTTTGCGACCGCGTGGCGATCGTGGACAAGGGCAAAGTGATCGCCCTGGGGACTCCCCGCGAGCTCATCGCCTCGCTGGGTGCCCAGCAGGTGGTGGAGTTCGTCACGGAGCGGCCGCTCGCGCCCGATGGTTGGGGCGGACTTCCTTCCGTCCGCAGCGCGCGGCGCAGCGCGGACGGGATCGCGCTCACCGTCGAGCAGCTCCACGTCGCGCTGCCGGCGATCCTCGCGCGCGCGGAGCCGCTGGGACTGACCCATCTGTCGACCCATCAGGCAAGCCTGGAAGACGTCTTCGTCCACCTCACCGGAAGGCACCTGCGCGAGTGAACGCCCCGACCGCCGGCCTGAAGTCCGCCCCGATCAGTCCCCTCTGGGAGCTGACGCTGGCCCGCTTGCGCCTGTTCTTCCGCGAACCCGGAGCGGTGTTCTGGACGTTCGGATTTCCCCTGCTTCTTTCCGTCGCGCTGGGGATCGCGTTCCGCAACCGGCCCGCGGAGCCCGTTCCGGTCGCGGTCGTGTCGGCGGAGCTGGAGCGTTCGCTCGAGGCGGACCCGCAGCTTCGCCCGCGGCTGCTCGGGGAGTCGGAGGCGAGGGAGGCGCTGCGCACCGGGAAGGTGGACCTGGTCGTCCTTGCAGGGCCCCCGATCGCCTACCTCTACGATCCCGCGCGCGCAGAGAGCCGCCTCGCGCGCGCGCTCGCCGACGCTGCGCTCCACCCCCGCGGAGCGCCGGCGACGATCGACAGACCGATCACCGAGCCGGGTTCGCGCTACATCGACTTTCTCATCCCCGGGCTTCTCGGCATGAATCTCATGTCGGCCGGGATGTGGGGCATCGGCTACATCGTGGTCGAGATGCGGACGAAGAAGCTGCTCAAGCGGCTGGTCGCGACGCCGATGTCGCGCGCGCAGTTCCTCTGGTCCTTCGTGGTCATGCGCGCGCTGTTCTTGCTCTTGGAGATGCCGGTGCTGCTCGGGTTCGCCCGGCTCGTCTTCGGCGTCCGCATCGTAGGGTCGATCGCGCTCCTCCTCGGCGTCTCGTTGATCGGCGCGCTGGCGTTCGCCGGGATCGGGCTGCTCGTCGCCGCGCGCGCCCAGAACACGCAGACGGTGACCGGGCTGATCAACCTCGTCATGCTGCCGATGTTCGTGGCCTCGGGCGTCTTCTTCTCCACCGCGCGCTTCCCGGACGCCGTGCAGCCCTTCCTGCGGGTGCTGCCGCTCACAGCGCTGAACGACGGGCTCAGGGCGGTGATGATCGACGGTGCGGGCGTGACCGGGATCGCCGGCCAGATTGCGCTGCTCGGGGTGACCACCGCCGCGACCTTCTTTGCCGCCCTGCGCCTCTTCCGCTGGCGATGAGCGTCAGCTTCCGATGGCCATCTCGTTCTGGCCATCCATCAAAGCTCGACCTTGCGGTCCGTGTGATCGCGGCCGTCGAACCGCATCAGCACTCCCTTGCCATCCACGCGGGTGACGATCCCGACCGGCCTGCGCCACATCGCCTGCAGGTTCACCAGCGTGTCCTTCGCGTAGTCGATGCGCAGGTCGACGCCGTCGTGCCGGTGCGCGAGGAGGAGCTCGCCGCGGTTCTCGAAGTTGCCGTCGACCACCTCGATGATCGGCTGGCCGAAGTTGGTGAGCTGCTGCAGCAGCTTCTTCTTCACCTTCTGGAACTCGCGGTCGAGGATCTCCCAGCGATTCGCCTTCTCGTTGAAGCCGTAGACGAAGAGCTTCTGCTCGGCGGCGAAGTCCGCGGTGAGGAACTCGTCGATGAAGGTGACGTCGTTGTAGTGCTTGCGCACTTCGAAGATCTTCTGCCGGCCCAGGCCGAGCTTCTTGTCCCACGCGCGGCGCGCGCGCAGGTCGTCGCACTCGTCCCATTCCTTCCCGAAGCGGCCCTTGTTCCAGCGGTCTTCGATGTGGCGCCAGAGCTCGATCCCGAGCTTGTACGGATTGACGGCGCCGGGGCGCGTCCCCATGGTGCCCGAGTGGTGGTCGGCGTAGTCGACGATCTCGCTGTCCTTGAGGGCGCGGGTGGTCATGATCGTCGAGTGCCAGTACGAGTTGTGGTTGATGAACCCGCAGGCGGCGTAGCGGTGCGTCTCTTCGACCGAGATGTCGTAGACGTCTGCGCGGCCGTGGGTGATCTCGACGATCTCGTCTTCCCACTTCTCTTCCTTGAACCACTTGCGCTTGGAAACGTATTCATCCAGCGCTCGTTGTTTTCGCTCGAGGCCGAATCCGATTTCCTGCGCGAATTTCGCGGCCGAAGCGCCGAGGATGCCCAAGCGCCAGCATTCGTCTTTTTGTGGGCGTCGCCGTGAAAGAATCCCAAAGTTGAGCAGCAGTAATTGCACCTGCTCGCTCATTGTCTCGCTAGAGGTCCTGAGGATGATCCCGCCCTTCCCCGCATACCCATCGCAATCGAAATAGGCGCGCAAGAATGCGGCTACAACGTGCTTGGGTGAGCGCAGGATGGCTTCCGGCACTTTCTTGTGACGAGCGCTTGGTCCAGTCGTGAACCCCAACGCCTCCACCATGAAATCCGATAGCGTCTCCGAATGCACCAAGACACGCCAACGATTCTCATCCAGCTTCATCGTGCAGAGCAGATCGAAGAGTTCATACGTCAATTCGACGAAGGTGCGAGCTTGTTCCTCGTCACCGGTCGTCAGACCGAGATTTCGCTTCACGCGACTGATGTGGCCGTCGCCAATGAGATACCCAGCAAACTGCGCAAGCCTCGCATCCAAGACTTCGGGTATCCGGACAGCTTTGCGCCGCCCGTGGGCCAGCTTTCGAACGTGCGCACTGCCCAGTGCATAAAGCTCGGGACCAGCTTGCAAGGCCACGTTTCGCTGGGTCAGTAGTCGAGGAGCGACAGCTTCCTCATCGGAGCGATCAACGATTACCCGGATTCTTGGATCCGGTCGCCAGCCCAACTGCACAGCTTGCTCGGGCCAAAGGCCTGCGCCTCCAGCGATTCTGATGTCAGTTCCCACCGAGACCTCGTCGAGGCGTTTCCAGCTTCCGTCAGCCGCAACGATTCGATGATTGTTCGAGCCTGTGAGCATCAGACCCCGACGGGTGCGAATGGAAATGGTGGCGTGATCGCGAATCACATGCCGGTCGTAGATCGCACGAGGCTTATCACCATCAGACACCTTAGAAGCCTCGCCCTCGATGACGTCACCAATGGTCACTAGACCATTTTCCGTAAAGATTCTCGATGCTTGCGCGAGGCACGCCCACCCTTCATTCGCGATCTTCGTCTGCCCCTGCGGCGCGAAGTAGTACGCCTCTTCCCGGATCACCGCGAGCACGTCCGCTTCCCAGCGCTCGAGCGGCGCGTGCTCGATCAAGAACGCCAGCACGTCGCGCTCCGGCTTCTCCGGGAACTTCTTCTTCTGCGCGCGCTCCTCCTCCAGCTTCTTGCGCTGCTCGTCGAGGAAGGCCTGCGGGTTGATGAAGTGCGACATGTACTCGCGGTCCGTCTTGAACCCGCGAACCTCGATGGGCCGGTCCGGCGCTTCGTCCCGGCTCTTCGCGGGAAAGTGCGGCGCGTGCTGGTTGATCAGGTTCTCCAGCGACAGGCAGCGATCGATGAACGTCTCCACCGGCTCGATGCCCACCTTGTCGATGATGCGGCGGATGCGCGTGGCGTGATTCGCCATCTCGTCCATCATCTTGCGGTTGGTGTGCTGGAACGAATAGTTGTTCTTGAAGAAGTCGACGTGCCCGTAGACGTGGGCCATCACCAGCTTCTGGTCCACGTCCATGTTCGACTCGAGCAGGTACGCGTACGAGGGATTGTTGTTGATCACCATCTCGTAGATCTTCGAGAGCCCGTACTCGTATCCCTTGGAGAGCTGCTCGTACTCCATCCCGAACCGCCAGTGCGGATAGCGGTTGGGGAAGCCGCCGTACGCGGCCACCATGTTGATCTCGTCGTACCCAAGGACTTCGAAGATGGTCTCGTAGAATTCGAGGCCGAACCCCTTCGCATATCGCTCGATCTCGCGCTGGATGTCGCTCAGGTGCGGCGGGAGCCGAGTGTCCTTGTTCTCGTTCACCTAGGAGCCCTTCCCGAGGAAGTCCTTGATGGAGTTGTAGATCGCGTCCTTGTTGGCGATCTCGGAGAGCGATACGTTCTCCACTCCGTCGAACGCCTCCCGCAGGTCCTTGATGAACTGCCCGCTCCCGTAGGGGCTCTCCACCTGCCCGTAGGCGAACTGGTTCACCTTGGTCAGGACCTCGCCCTTGAGCAGCGAGACGCAGGTGCGCGTGTCGTCCGCGCTCCAGTTGTCGCCGTCCGAGAAGTGGAAGGGATAGATGTTCCAGGAGCCGGAGTCGTACTCCGCGTTCATGATGTCGCGGCAGAGCTTGTAGGCGGAGCTGATCATCGTGCCGCCCGACTCGCGCGTGTGGAAGAACGTCTCCCGATCGACCTCGCGCGCGACCGCGTCGTGGATGATGTAGCGCGTCTCCAGGCCCTTGTAGTTGGCGCGCAGCCAGGTATCGATCCAGAAGCTCTCGATGCGGACGATCTCCTTCTGCTCGTCACCCATCGAGCCGGAAACGTCCATCATGTAGATCACCACCGCGTTCGACTGCGGCAGCTCCGTCAGCCGCCAGCTGCGGTAGCGCTTGTCCTCCCGCGTGGGGACGACGATGGGAATCGCCGGATTGTAGGTGCCGGAAGCGATGCTCCGCTTGAGGGCCTGCTTGTACGTGCGCTTGAAGTGCCGCAGCGATTCCGGGCCGGTCGTGTGCACGCCCGTGTACTTCACTTTCGGCGTGGTCAGGTTCTTCTTGCCCTTGCTCTGGATGCGCGGGAGCGCCAGCTCCTCGCCGAGGATGTCCGCCAGCTCGTCGAGGGAGAGATCGACTTCGAGCGAGTGTTGTCCCTCTCCCTGCCCCGCCTTCCCCTTGCCGTCGCCTTCTACGGCTCCGGGAGCGAGCACCGTTCCAGGCTGCCCGTCCCCCTGGCCGACGCCGCCCTGGTCCTTGTGGCCGTACCGGAAGTGGGGGATGTCGATGGAAGGCACGGGGATGGTGATCAGGTCCTTCCCCTTCTTCCCGATCATCTCCCCCTTCTGGATGTACTTGCGCAGGTTCTCCTTGATGCGTCCGCGGATGATCTCGCGGAAGCGCGAGTGGTCCTGTTTGATCTTCAGCGGCACCCGGGGCCTCCAGAGGTCAGTGTAGCTCCCAAGCGCGGGTCTTCAAAGTTGTTGTGTGGGGACGGACCGAACACGTCTAGGGGTCCAAACGCAGGCTTTCGCCGCCGCGGCTGAAGAAGACGGCTCGCTTCTCGACGAGACGGCGAAATCGCGTGGGTCCGTCCATTCCGAATGGTCGAGCACGGTCCGGCGCCCTGCCTCTCCAGGGAAACCAGGGTCGCCGACGCCCCGCCTTCCTTGGGGATGACGCGGATGGCCGGGCCCGTCTCGCGCTCGGTCGTTCCCCAGTACAGATCATTGGCGTCGCTTGCTATCCGCAGCGGACCGTGCCCTCCCGTGATCAGCACCTGCGCCGAAGTCGGCGCCTGACTCGCGGGTGGTGCTTCGAAACCGGCGTCTTGCCCTCCTGCCGGGATGCCGGGAGATGGAATGACCGCCCGCTCGGTCGCCTGTCTGCCGCATGCCACGACCGCCAGAGACCCCAGCACAGCTACGCGCGCAGCCCTCCTCCACCCACGCATAGGCGCCCCCCCCGGGATCGTTAGGCACCGGCAGGAGCGCACGCCAATGGCCGCGGAGGTCAGTCCTTCGCGTCGCCGCGGGCGAAGATCGAGGCCACGAAGTTCAACACGTCGGTGCTGCAGATCTCGCAGTAGCCGTAGGACTTGATCATGCGGTCCTTGACGATGTCGATCTTCTCCTGCGTGTCCTTGTCCACCACCGAGGAGACCAGGTTCTTCAGCTTGATCGAATCCTTCTGGTCCTCGAAGAGCTTCAGCTCCAGCGCCTTGTGCAGGCGCTCGTTGGTCCGGTAGTTGAACGTCTTCCCCTCGATGGCGAGCGCGCCGATGTAGTTCATGATCTCGCGCCGGAAATCGTCCTTGCGCGATTCGGGAATGTCGATCTTCTCCTCGATGGCGCGCATCAGCCGCTCGTCGGGCTCCTCGTACTGGCCGGTGTACTTGTTGCGCACCTTCTCCCGCTGCGTGTACGCCTTGATGTTGTCGATGTAGTTCCCGCACAGCTTGGCGATGGCGTCCTCGTCGGCGGAGATCGCGCGCTGGACCTCGTTCTTCACGATGTCCTCGTACTCGCCCTTCACCACGGAGAGCAGCTCGCGGCACCGCTTGCGCTGCTCTTCCGACGAGATGAGCGAGTGGTGCCGCAGCCCGCCCTCGAGCTCGTTGAGCACCATGAAGGGGTTCACGCACCCTTCGCCCTTGTCGGAGACCAGCGCGTTCGAGATCTTGTCCTGGATGTAGCGCGGCGAGATGCCCTCCATGCCCTCGCGCGACGCCTCCTTGCGCAGCTCCTTGATGTTGTCCTCGGTGAAGCCGGGCAGCGTCTTGCCGTTGTAGAGCTTGAGCTTCTGCAAGAGCGTCAGGTTGTGCTTCTTCGGCTCCTCGAGGCGCGTGAGCACCGCCCACATCGCCGCCATCTCCAGCGTGTGCGGCGCGATGTGCTTTCCGCGGATCTTGTGCGAGTTGTAATCCTTCTCGTAGATCTTCACTTCCTCGTTGAGCTTGGTGATGTAGGGGATGTCGATCTTCACCGTGCGGTCGCGCAGCGCTTCCATGAACTCGTTGTTCTGCAGCTTCTTGTACTCGGGCTCGTTGGTGTGCCCGATGATCACCTCGTCGATGTCGGTCTGCGGGAATTTCTTCGGCTTGATCCGGTGCTCCTGCGAGGCGCCGAGCAGATCGTAGAGGAAGGCCACGTCGAGCTTGAGCACCTCGACGAACTCGATGATGCCGCGGTTGGCGATGTTGAACTCGCCGTCGAAGTTGAAGGCGCGGGGATCGGAGTCCGAGCCGTACTCGGCGATCTTGCGGTAGTTCACGTCGCCGGTCAGCTCGGTCGAGTCCTGGTTCTTCTCGTCCTTCGGCTGGAAGGTGCCGATGCCGACGCGGTCCTTCTCGCTGAGCAGCAGGCGCCGGACCCGCACGAGCGACATCACCTTGGCGAAGTCGCCCTTGTACTCGGTCATCAGCTCGCGGAAGATCAGCCGCGAGGCCGGGCAGAGGTCACCGCGCACCGGGACCTGGAAACCCGCGTCCGGCGAAGCGAGATCGGCGAACACCTTCTCGCGCCAATCCTCGGGGATGAGGAGCAGCGGGTCCTCGTTCATGGGGGAATTGAAGACCTCGCGGTGGATGGTGCCGTCCTCGCGCTTCTTCTCCAGCACCCAGGCGAAGGTGTAGAGCGCGCCCTCCGGCGTGCGGGAGTACTCTTCCAGCCCCTTCTTGAGCAGCCGGACGATGGTGCTCTTCGACGACCCGACCGGCCCGTGCAGCAGGATGACGCGCTTCTCCGTCCCGTATCCCTGGGCGGCGCTCTTGAAGACGTTGACCAGCTTCATGAGCGGCACGTCCAGGCCGTACACCGCGTCACGGCCGCCGTTCGGCTCGTCGTGGAAGAAGTGGTAGCGGATGAGCCGCTTCTTGTTGTCGATGTACTCCGTCTTGCCGTGGCTGAGGATCATGTCGTAGATGCGCTGGAAGGCGGTGCGTGTCACGCGCGGGTTCTCGCGCACGATCTTCAGGTAATCCTCGAACGTCCCGTCCCAGTGGAGCTCCTTGAAGCTCGTCTTGTCCTGCAGCGCGGCGATTCGTGAGACCAGACCCATGTCGCCGGATTCGCGGAGCGTCGGCATCTTCCCTCATCCCCTCTGGCGCCCGAGGGCGCGTGGAAACGATTCAACCTAGCGCTGCAACCTGGGCCCCTGCAATGCGCCCCATTGAAACCGCTCGACGGGCGACATCGCTTCCCGGCCCGGCCGCAGCCCACATAGACTGCATAAAGCTGGACTGCGCCGTGCACAACTTTGTTCACCTCCAGTCTTGAAGCGGCCGCTGCCCGTCGCGCTCGTGATCGCGCTCGCCGCGCGCGCCCTGCCGGTGCTCTTTGGATACGAGCATTACGGCGACGCGCCGGTGCGAATCGAGCTGGCGCAGCGGTGGGCGCAAGCCCCGCACCTGTGGCACGGATACCTGGAAACGTACCAGTATGGGCCGCTGCACCTCACTCTCGTCGGCGGGCTCGTGCGTCTGCTGGGCGACCGCGTCGTGGCGGCGCGGCTCCTCTCGCTCGCCAGCGGCCTTGTGGGCGTCTGGCTGCTCTACCGCGTCGCCGAGCGCGAGCGGGGCCGGGAGGCGGGCTTCTGGGCCGCCTTCGGGCTCGCGCTCTCTCCCCTCCACATCCAGGCGAGCGCGACCGGCGCGAGCGAGGCGCTCTTCCTGGCCTTGCTGCTCGGGGCGCTGCTGCTCGCGCTGCGCGAAAAGGCCCTGCTCTCCGCCGTGCTCCTCGGCGCGGCGGGGCTCGTCCGGTACGACGGATGGATGTACGTGCCGCTCTTCGGGGCTTTGCTGCTCGTGCGGACGCGCGACGTTCCGCGCGCGCTGGGGTACTGCGCGGTCGCCGCGGCCCCCGCCCTGTTCTGGCTGTGGGTGAATACGCGCTGGACCGGCGACCCGGTCGCTCCCCTCCACCACATCGATCGCGATCACGCGATGCTCGCGCGGATGGCGCTGGACTCGTCCGGGCCGGTGCGCGCGCGCCTCGAGGGCCTCCTCTACTGGCCCGCTGCGGTCTGCATCGTCGCCACGCCCGTCCTCGGGCTGTTCGCCCTCTGGGGCTCTGCGCGAGCCGCCTGGCGGCGGGAGACCGGATGGGAGCTCGTCGCCATCGCCTGGCTCCCCGCCGCCTGGTTCACGTTCCGCGCGGCGGCGTTGCTCGACTTCCGCCCCATGGCGCGATTCACGCTGGTCGCCGCCGCTCTTTCGCTGGTGTTCGCGCACGATGCGATGGCGCTCTTGCGCGGGCCCCTGCGCGCGCTGTCGGCCGCGGCTGCCGCGGTCACTCCGCTGGTCCTGGCAGCGCTCTGCTGGAACCGCACCGGTGCCGCAGCGGAGTGGGCGCGCCCGCTCGCGCCCATCGGCTCGCTCCCGCCCGGCATCGCCGAGGCGGCACACTGGCTCGCAGCAAACACGGCTCCCTCCGACCCGATCCTGCTCGACGGGAGTCCGTACTACCTGGACATCACGCTCGCGTTTGCCGCCAGCCTCCCCGAGGAGCGCTGGATACGCGTCTCCTGGAAGGAGGATTTCGAGGAGCGCCTCGCGCGCCACACGCCTGCGTTCGCCGTGCTGATCGTCCGCGGGCCGCTCGGCGACTTCACTCGCGATCGATTCGACTTCCGCGGTCTGCGCTTCTGCGCAGCGCAGCGCTACACATCTGCCACCGTATACCGCAGCTGCACACCGGGCCCTACCAGTCCCTGACGCCAAATAGTTGCCGCCCACCGCCGCCCGCTCTCTCCTGAAGCCAGTCGGCAAAGGGGGAGGACGACCATGCACCGCAACCGGTTTGCGCCGCTCGGCGTGGCGGCGCTGCTCCTCTACGGCGCGGCTGCGCGCGGTCAGTCCGAGCTGGAGCTCTTCGAAGCGGACGCCCGGCTCAAGCAGGAAACGACGGTGGCTTCCGTGCGGCCGGCCACCTTGCGCGACAGCCCCGGCATCCTCACCCTGCTCTCGCGCGAAGAGATCCTCGCGTCCGGCGCGCGCGATCTGCTCGACGTGCTCCAGCTCGTTCCCGGTTTCGCACCCGCGGTGGACGTGGAGGGCGCCGTCGACGTGGGGTTCCGCGGCGTCTGGGGACACGAGGGAAAGATCCTCCTGCTCCTCGACGGTCAGGAGATGAACGAGACGCTCTACTCCACGCTGCAGCTCGGCCACGAGCTTCCGGTGGACCAGATCCAGAGTATCGAGATCATCCGGGGTGCGGGCTCCGCCCGTTACGGCGGCAATGCCGAGCTCGCCGTGATCAACGTGCAGACCCGCACCGCTCAGGATCTCAAGGGGGTCTCGGCCAGCGTGGTGTACGGGCAGATGGCGCACGGCTATGGCCATCGCGGCATTTCGCTCGCGGCCGGCACCTCGTTCGACGAAGGGGTGTCGGCGAGCGTCTCCGGCTACTTCGGCCAGGGCAATCGCAGCGACGGCATCTACCGCGATCTGCTGGGAAACCAGGCCTCGATGAGCGGCGGCAACTCGCGCCTGCAGCCGGGCTACCTGAACTTCGCCGCGGAGTACAAAGGCCTGCGCCTGCGCGCCATCTACCACCGGCTCGAGCTCAACACCGTGGACGGCTACGGCGACGCCTCGCCGCCCGCCAGGCTCGAGTTCATCTCCTTCTTCGGGGAGCTCGCCTACGACTGGAAGCTGTCCGATTCGCTGCGCATCACGCCGGAGCTCCACTACAAGCGGCAGCTCCCCTGGCGCGACGCCGACAAGTCCTCCTCGCTCTATTACGACAAGACCGCGGAGAGATACACGGGCCGGGTCACGGCGGCATGGGATGCGACGCAGGACGTGAACGTGGCAGCAGGCGTCGACGCCTACGTCGATCGAGCCCGGCTCAACGACTCCGAGCTGGTAGGCTCACAGACCCTGTTCGGAACCAGCACGCGCGTCTCCTACGAGAACGTGGCGGCGTTCTCCGAGCTGGGCTGGCGAACGCCGGTGGCCAACCTTCTCGCCGGCGCGCGGTTCGAGCACCACAGCCTGGTCGGCGACTCCTTCGTGCCGCGCCTGGCGCTCACCAAGGTCTTCGACCCGGTCCATTTCAAGCTGCTCTACAGCAGGGCCTTTCGCGCACCCGGCATCGAGAACATCTCCCTGGGCGGCGGGAACCTCACCCCGGAGAGGACCACGATCGTCGAAGCGGAAGCGGGCATGCGCGTCGCCGAGGGCGTGTTCGCGACGGTCAACGCGTACGACCTCACGCTGCGCGATCCGATCGTCTACACCGTCGATCCGGCGACCAACCAGGAGGCATACCTGAACGCGGGCCGTACGGGCTCGCGCGGTGCGGAGGCGGAGCTCCGCCTCGATGGCGCGCGCGGCTCGCTGGTGATCGGCTACGCGCTCTACACGACCGCCGGAAAGAACCAGGTGGATCTGTACCGCGGACCCGATCCCTCGCGCGTGCTCGGGCTGCCCTCGCACAAGATCTCCGCGCGCGCCACGCTGCAGATCCATCCCCGGCTCAGCCTGAATGGTGCGCTCGCCTGGTTCAGCAGGCGCGACGCCGCGCTGAGCGTAGACGCTGACGGCAACCCGGTGATCGGCTCGCTGCAGGCCGCGGCGCTGGTGGACTTGCTGGTGCGCGCCCGCGACGTCGGGGTCAAGGGCCTCGAGCTCTCCGCCGGCGTGCACAACCTGCTCGATTCCGACTTCCGCTACGCGCAGCCGTACAACGCCGGCCACGCGCCGCTGCCCGGCCCCGGGCGCGAGTTCATGGCGAGGCTGGCGTACGACCTCGCCGTCCCCTGATGCGGCAGTGGTGGACATCGCTGATCGCGCGCGCCATCGCCCTTCTCCTCACCGGGCTGGCCCTCACGTCGGCGGTGGTCGGCAGCGTTTTCGCCCGGATCCAGTCGAACCGCTTCCGCGTGGAAGTCGAGCGCCGCGGTACCTCGATGCTGCAGATGCTCGATCGCCACCAGGACCTGCGGCTGGCGCTCTCGCTCCACGACGCCAGGGCGACCGAGGAAGTCCTCGGACAGGTCCTCGGTTCGAACAGCGACATCGCCTATCTCGGCGCAGTGGAAGAGAAGGGGAAGGTCATCGCCTCGGCGTCCCGCGGAGTATCCGAGCGCGCCCTGTCGAATCACGACCTGGGCGGCGAATCGGCGCGCTCCGATGAGTCCACCAGCCGTTTCACCCGCCGCGTGACATCTGACCGGGACAGCGGGATGGGGCTGCCCGGCGAGCAGAGCGCCGCTCTCGGAACCCTGGTGATGGGCATCCGGACCGATCAGCTCTCTGGAGCCGTTGCGCGCCAGACGTTCGCGATGGTGGCCGCGAGCGGCGTCGTCCTGGTCGCGACGTTCGGCGCGTTCTTCGCGCTGCTCTCGAGGCGCCTGCGCCGCATGGTTCGCTTTGCTGAGCAGCTCGCAGCGGGAGATCTGGCGGCCTATCTCACCGACGAGGCGGAGGACGAGGTCGGCCGGCTTGCGGGGGCGCTGTTGGAGCTGCGCGACAACACGCGCGCGGTGGTGGCGGAGATGCGCGACGCGGCGGTGGCCCTGGAATCGACTTCGGAGGAGGTGTTCGACGGCGCGACCCGCCAGCTCGAGCACTCCCGCGCCCAGGCGGCCAGCGCGGCCGAAACGGAGCGGACGATGGACGACCTGCGGGAGCGCTTCGTCAGGGCGCAGAGCAATGCGCAGGCGGTGCTCGACCTGGCGGCGTCCAGCGCCGACAGCTCCCGCGAAGGCGAAGAGTCGATCGAGCACGCCGTCCGGGCCGTGAGCGAGCTGGGCGAGCAGATCGACGCGAACACGCGGATGCTGCACGACCTGGTGGAGCGCACCCGCCAGGTCGGACGGATCATCGATGCGGTGCGCGACCTGGCGGCCGAATCGAAGATGCTGGCCCTCAACGCCGCGATCGTCTCGAGCAAGTCCGGCGCCGCGGCCACCGGCTTCACCGTCATCGCGCACGAGGTCCGCGCGCTGGCCGACCGTTCCCAGCATTCCACCGCCCAGGTGCAGGAGATCCTCGCCCAGATCCTCCGCGCCATCGAGCAGGCAACCGCGGTGGTCGAGGAGGGACACCGCCGGGCCGACGCAGGGCGCGCCGTTGCCGGCCGGGCGGGCGAGTCCATCCAGCGCCTTTCGGATGCGATCGTGCGCTCCTCGCGGGCAGCGACCGAGATCGCGAACGGCACGCGCGAGCAGGCGGAGGGCGTGGGCCGGATCACCGGCGCGGTGCAGAGGATCGCCCGCAGCGCGGAGGAAGGCGCCGCGGGGATCGGGCGGCTGGAGGGCGCCTCGCGCTCCATCCGTGAGCACAGCGCGCGGATGCGGGCCCTCGTCGAGCGCTACCGCACGGCGGTGCTGGGAGCCGTCGCGCTCGCTCTGCTGCCCGCCGCGGCGCGGGCCGAACTGATCCTGCTCACGCAGGCGGAAGTGCCGCAATACGCGCAGGTGGCTAGCGCGTTTCAACGCGCCCGGCCGGACGCGCGCACCGTCGAGATCGGTCCGGCGCCTCCCGCCGTGCAGGAAGGCGACGTGGTCGTGGCCGTCGGGTCCAAGGCGTTCGAGCTGGCGCGCAACGCGCCCGGCACGTTCGCGGTGGTGCTCGCGGCAGTCCTCAATCCCGACCTTTCCGGACGGCATGCGATCGGAGGCGTGCCGATGGAGGCCCGTCCCGCAGACGCGCTCGCGGCCCTGAAGGCGCTCGCGCCGTCCGTGCGCCGGGTCCTCGTCCTGCATCCTCCGGGAGCGCCGCCCGTGCTCTCGGAAGCGCAGGCTGCGGCCGCGCGGCACGGAGTGACATTGGACGCGCGCGCGATGCCTGACCTGACCGGCCTGGACAAGACGTTCCCGGAGCTGGCCGCCGGAGCGGATGCCGTCTGGCTGCTCGCCGACGCCAGATTCGCGCGCCCGGACGTGGCGAAGTATCTCGTCGCCGCTTGCCTCCAGAGGAAGATCCCGCTGATCGGGTTCCTGGAAGGGATGGCGAAGGTCGGCGCGGCGCTGGCGGTGGCCGCGGACTTCGAGGCGATCGGCCGCGAAGCGGCCAGGGTGGCCGGCGAGGCGAGACATGGCGCGATCCCGCTGCGGTTCGCGCCGGGCAAGCTCTACGTCAACGCGCGGACGGTGGAGGAGCTGAACCTCTCGGGGAAGATTCCGGCCGGCGCCGAGGTGATCAGGTAAGGGCTAGCCCCGGCGCCTGTGGAAGTAGTCGACCTGGAACTTGCGCACGTTCGCTTCGTGGCACTTGAGGTCCGGGCAGAACACGTGCGTGTGGTCGTTCCGCGAGACGAAGAAGAGATCGTCGCACGGCATCGGGTGCAGCGCAGCCTCCAGCGCAGCCTGTCCGGGGTTCGCGATCGGTCCGGGCGGCAGGCCCTTGACGAAATACGTGTTGTAGGGATGCGCAATGGAAAGATCGCCCTTGTGGATGTTGTGGTCCCACTTGTAGTCGTGCGAGAGCAACAGGGCATAGACCACCGTCGGGTCGGTCTGGAGCCGCATCCCCTTCTTCAAGCGGTTGTGGAAGACGCAGGAGATGCGCGCCCGCTCCTCCGGCCTTCCCGTCTCCTTCTCGATGATGCTGGCGAGCGTCACGCCCTGCAGCTCGTCCAGGCGCACCGATTCGAGGCGCTGCGCTTCCGCGTGCTGCCACGCCTTCTGGAAGCGCGAGACCATCGCCTGCACGATGGCCGCGCACCCCGCCGTGCGGGGCAGCGAGTACGTGTCCGGAAAGAGATAGCCCTCGAGCGACGGCCCGGGCACGCCGTACTTCTTCGGCGAGAGAGGATCGCGCACGAGCTTGAGGAAGTCCGCCCCGGCGCAAAGGCCGGTCGCAGCCACGATCGGCGCGATCTCGTCGGCGCGAAGCCCTTCCGCGGCAGTGAACCGATACAGCTTCACCTCGCCGCGCACGAGCTTGCCGATCACCTCGTCTGGGAGCAGGGCGCCGTCGAACTGGTACTCGCCGGCCTTGGTGTGGGCGTCCCGGCGGAACCAGCGCAGGTGCGTGAAGAAGCGATTCGCGTCGGAAACCACGCGCGCGTCCGCGAGCAGCCTGGCGAGCGCGTGCGGTCCCGTTCCCGGCGGGATGTTCACCGTGCGCGATCCTTCGCCGAAGCGCGTCGCAGCGAACCGGCGCTCGTCGACGACTCGCCAACCGACGACGGCCACGGCCGCGATCAATCCGAGAGCGAAGAGCCAGAGGATCGCGCGTTTCATCGGCAGACAGTATAGGTGCGCGCCGCGCACGGCGGAATTTCCTACCGGTGCGGTGACGTCTCCTGCGAGACGCCCGGGTGCGAGCTCCGGCGCCGCGGTGGGACCGGACCGCGACGCCCCTCAGGAGAGACGCGACTCGGCCGCGGCGAGCTCCTCGCTCTTGTGCTCCCAGCGCGCGTAGAGCTCCTCGAGCTTGCGCGAGGCGTCGCGGTAAGCGGTGATCAGCGGCGTGCTGCGGGCCGGATCGGAGAAGAGCGCCGGATCGGCGAGCTGCGCTTCCGCCGCCTTCTTCTCCTGCTCCAGCTGAGCGATGCGCTGCTCCAGCTCGGCCACGGCGCGCTTGATCGGGCCCAGGACCTTGTCGCGCTGCTCGCGCTGGAGCGCGCGTTCGCGCCTGGCCTGCACGCCCTGGGGAGCCGGCCGGGAAGATCCGGCCTGGACCTCGCTGGCCGTCTGCTCGGCCCGGCGGCGCGACCAGTCGTCGAGATCGCCGGGCTGCGCGTCGATGCCGCCGTCGCGCACCTCCCAGATCCGGGTAGCCAGCCCGTTCACGAAGCTGCGGTTGTGGGAGACGAACAGCAGCGTCCCCTCGTACCTGGTGAGCGCGTCGATCAGCGCCTCGGACGAGTCGAGGTCCAGGTGGTTGGTGGGCTCGTCCATGAGGAGGAAGTTGGAAGGCACGACCAGCAGCCGCGCGAGCGCGACCCGGGCGCGCTCGCCGCCGGAGAGGACGCCGATGCGCTTGTCCACCTCGTCGCCGGAGAAGAGGAAGGAACCGAGCACGCCGCGGACCCAGCTCTGCGGCTGCGTGGGGACCAGCCCGTGGACCTCCTCGAGGATGGTCCGCTCCGCGTCCAGGCGCTCGGTGTGATGCTGCGCGAAATACCCGGTGACCAGGTTGTGCCCGGGCACTACCGTGCCCGCGTCGGGCTCGATCTCGCCCGCCAGCAACTTGAGCAGCGTCGTCTTGCCGGCGCCGTTGAGGCCGATCACCGCGGTCCGGTCGCCGCGCAACACCTGGGCGGAGAGGTCCCGGAAGACCGACGTGGCTCCGTAGGACTTGGACACCCGCTCCAGGCGGGCGACCTCGCGCCCGCTGCGCGGCGCCTCGGGAAAGCGGAATCGCACGGTGGCGCGCTCCTCGCGCACCTGCACGATCTCTTCCTTCTCCAGCAGCCTGACGCGGCTCTGCACCTGCCGCGCCTTCGTCGCCTTGGCGCGGAACCGGTCGATGAAGGCCTGCATCTGCGCCCGCCGCCGCGACTGCTTCTCGGCCTGCGCCGCGAGGCGCTCTTCTTCCGCGGCGCGAAGCTCGAGGTAGCGCTCGTAGTTTCCTGCATAGGCGCGCAGCCCTTCGGGCTCCAGCGAGAGCACCCGATCGATCTGCCGATCGAGGAACTCGCGGTCGTGCGAGACGAGCAGCAGGGCCTTGCGCGAGCGGCGGAGAAAGGAGTCGAACCACTCGAGCGTGGGCACGTCGAGGTGGTTGGTCGGCTCGTCCAGCAAGAGCAACTCCGGATCCTGCAGCAGCAGGGCCGCCAGCGCGGCGCGCATCTTCCAGCCTCCGGACAGCTCGGAGGCGGGCCGCAGGAGCTCCGGCCGCGCGAATCCGAGCCCGCCGAGGATCTCCTCTGCCCGGTGCCGGCCGTAGAGCTCCTCGTGATGTGCGAGCTGCTCGTGCAATTCCGCGAGTTCGCCACCCAGCTCGACCTGCTCTTCCTCCGTCACCGCCTGCGCCAGCGCCGCCTCCGCGGCGGCAAGCCGCGCCTGCAGCCATGAGCGCCCGGGGACGCTGGCGAGCACGCCGTCGAGGACCGATCCGGGGGGAAGCTCCGAAAGCTCCTGCGGCAGATATCCGGCGCGCGCCTTGCGGACGAGCTGCACGGCGCCTCCGTCGGGCTCGAGCTGGCCGGCGAGGATCTTCAGCAACGTGCTCTTGCCGCTGCCGTTCGGGCCGATCAGGCCGGCGCGGTCGTGGTGGCCGAGCGCGAAGCTCGCTCCGTCCAGGAGCACCTTGGGTCCGTAGCGGACCGAGAGGGCGCGCGCGTGCAGCAGGGACATCGTTCACCCGGCGCGAAAGATCGTCCCCTTCAGCCCATCACCGTCACGACCAGCTTCCGGTTCCGCGGCCCGTCGAACTCGCAGAAATAGATCGCCTGCCAGGTCCCGAGCGCGAGCTTTCCGCCCTGCACCGGAATGGTCTCGGAGAACCCGAGCAAGGCCGCCTTGGCGTGCGCATGCGCGTTGCCTTCCTCGTGCTTGTAGTACTTCTCGTTGGGCGGCACGGCGCGCTCCAGGGCGTTGAGGATGTCGGTCTGCACGTCGGGGTCGGTGTTCTCGTTCAGCGTGATCGCGCCGGTGGTGTGTCCGCAGTAGATGGAGCAGAGGCCGGACTGCACGTTGCTCGCGGCCACCACCGCGCGAATGCGCTTGGTGACGTCGATCATCTCCTGCTTGCGGGTAGTAGGCAGCTCGATGGTCGCGGTGTGCAGCATCATTCGCCTCCGAGGTATTCCCCGATCTGCCACAGCCCGGCGAGATCGTGCACGTCCTTCCGCAGGCGCGGCACCGTGAACAGCGGGACCCCCCGCAGCGTGTCCCGCAGCCGCTCGACCTCGCGCCGGTCCAGATCGGCGAGGATGGCCTGCTCGGTGAGCGTCTCGCAGAGCCGTTCGGCCAGCCGGTTCTCGTCCTTGATCTGCGCGAGTTGCAGCGCTTCCCTCAGCGCGGCGAGGTTGTCCGGGCCCCCATGCCGGCGCGGGTCTCGCTGCACCCGGTTGACCACCACCGCGGCGGTGCGGATGCCGTCCCTCTCCAGGGCGCGGTGGAAGAAAAGCGCTTCCTGCGTGGTGAGAGGGTTCGGGCTGGTGACGAGAACGAAACCGGTCTGCGGCGAGGAGAGGAGCGCCTTCACGTTGGCGGCGCGCTCCTTGAATCCTTCGTACATGCCCTCGAACGCCATCATGAACGCGGCCAGGTCCCGGAGGAAATCGCTGCCGGTGAAGCGCGCCAGCGTGCGCAGCACCAGACCGGAGGGGGCGGCGAGCAGGCGCAGTCCGAACCTGCCCGCCTTGAGCATGGGTCCGAGCACGATGCGCATGGCGTTGTTGTCGAGGACGTCGAGGACGCGGTCGGGCGCGTGCAGGAAGTCGAGCGCGTTGCTGGTGGGCGGCGTGTCGAGCACCACGACGTCGAATCGGCCGCTCGAGTACAGCTCCAAAACCTTCTCCATGGCGATGTACTCCAGGCTGCCGGCCATGGCCGTGGAGAGCGTCTGGTACAGCTTGTTGTCGAGGATGGCCTGGGCCTGCTCCGCGGTGCGGGCATTGCGGCGCACCAGCTCGTCCCAGCTCCGTTTCAGGTTGAGCATCATCGCCCACATCTCACCGCGCACGGTCAGTTTCGCCTCCGCGAGGTGGGACGGATCGATCAGGGTCTCCGCGTTCCCCAACGCCTTGAGCCCCAGGCTGTTCGCCAGGCGGCGGGCCGGGTCGATGGTCAGGACCAGCGCGCGCTTGCCTTCCATGGCGGCGCTGAGCGCGAGGGCGGCGGCAGTGGTGGTCTTGCCGACCCCTCCGGAACCCACGCAGCAGACGATCTTGCGACCTTCGAGGGGCTTCACAGCGCGCCCTCGATCGCGTGCGACACCTTGTCGATCGCCTGGGCGCCGAAATTGCGCTCGAAAAGGAAGGGGACCTTCACCAGGCGGCGAGGGACGGTATCGCGCAGGACGCCCTCGTAATGCCTGCAGAGCGCGGCGCGAGACTCGTGATTGTCGGCGGCCTCTCCGGCCGCGGTGAGGAGAGGTCCGCCGCGCGTCACGGAGGCGACCTCCTGCGGCGAGAAGCGCGACTCGAACGCGGCGTTGAGGAACAGCGGGCCGGCGGGAAACTGCCGCTGGCGGAGCGCGCGATCCAGCTCGATCGCCTCGTTCGCCGGCATCTCCTCGGGCAGTGTGACGATGCAGATGCTGCAGCGCTCCGGATCGGCGAGGAGGGCCTGCATCAGGCGCATGTCGCGCGCCAGCGGGCCCTCGGAAACGAGCCGCAGGAAGACTTCCGGAACGCTGAGAAACGTCAGGCCGTGGCCGGTCGCCGGCGCGTCCAGGACCACCATGTCCCAACGGAGCCGGCCGCGTTCCGTCTCGCGCGCGGCATGCCAGAACACCTTGCCGAGCATGACGATCTCGGCGAGCGACGGCGCCGCGGTGAGGAAGTAGCGCGCGGCCGCGTTCTCGAAGGCGAGCCGGTACAGCGTCTCGTACTTGAGGATCATGAGCGCGTACTCGCGCATCGCTTCCCGCGGCCGGACGTGGACGCTGTACAGGTTGGGCAGGAGCTGGCGGATCTCGGTGCCCGACGGAGGCCGCCCGAACAGATCGGCGACCCGTTCCTTCGCCACCACCTCGCACACCAGAACCTTCTTGCCGCGCCTCGCAGCGGCAAGAGCGACCGCCGCTGAGATGGTGCTCTTGCCGGTGCCGCCCTTCCCGGTCACCACGACGAGGCGGCGGTCGACGGGGGCCGGCATGGGCCGCGGGACTCTAATACACATTTCACGCCCCTGCTGACACGGGTTTGCGCTCAAGCGCAGTCGCTAAGCCGCCTTCGGCGGCCGCGACTGGTGGCCGCCCCCAGGAGCGTCAACCTGGCTTGACATGGTGCGGCACGCCAGTAGATTGCCCGCACGAGAACGCGGGAGCGACCCGATGCTGCGCGACAACGAAGTGCTGAAGAAGATGATCGCCACGGGCGAAGAGCGCATGAGCAAGCTAGCTTCCCAGCTCCTGCAGAACGAGACGTTCATGGGAGCGCTGCAGAAGACGATGAGCGCGGCGCTGGACGTGAAGGCGACGGCCGAGCGCGCCGCGCACAGCGCGCTGTCGGCGATGAACATTCCCACCTCCGACGACGTGAGGAAGCTGGAAGGGAAGATCGACGAGCTCGAGAAGGTGTTCGAGGGGCTCTCGAAGAAGATCGCCGAGCTGCAGAAGAAGGAAGCGGCGGCGCAATCGCAGACGCAGTCGCCCTAGCCGCGCCGGCCGAAGGCCGGATAGCGGCTACGCTTGAGCGCACACCGTGCCCCGCACGGCTTACGAATGGGTTCTAGCTCAGGCAGTCCGGAGCGCCGACCCGTCCTCGGGCACGCCGTCGACGTACGCGACGCGGTTCTGCGGCATCGCCGGGACGCGAGCACCTGGCGTGAGCACGCCCACGAGGTTGAGCGGATCGCAGGCGCTCACGGTGACGCGCTCTTCGCCGGCCTTGGGAAGCTTCCGCACGGCGCGCACCGCGTCCACCGCTTCCGGCAGGGCAAACTGCTCGCCCGAGAACGCCTGGGCGAAACGGCCGCCGCGAATCTCTCCGCGGGCCTCCATCCGCCGGTAGACTTGCAGGAGCTCGCGCCAGGGTGGGCAGCGCGGCTCGCGCGCGAGCAGATCGCGGAAGACGATCCCGTACCGGCGCAGGTACTGCCGCGCGAGCTTGTCCAGCCATTCCGGCTCGCGCTGCTCCGCCTCGTACGCGCGCAAGAGCGACCACCGGCCGGATGCGCCGTGCGCCTTCCCCTCCAGCAAGCCGCGCAGCGCGCCGAATCCGTCGCAGGTCACGCGTCCCCCCGAGACCAGCTCCCATAGCGCCTCGTTCAGCTCGCGCGGCGAGAGACCGGTCTGCCCGCGGAGCTCGTGGGGGAAGAGCGCGCCGCGTTGCTCGAGCAACGCGAGCAGCAGCCGTGCCCGATCCCCCAGCGGTTCGCACCCGCCCCGGGTGGCATCGAGCAGCCAAGGAAGGTCCTCGCGTCGGACGACCGCGATGGGCGTCGCCCGCCCCGGCGGAGCGCGCCGCGGAGAGTCGTCCGCGCAGGCCAGACGGCCCCAGGCGATCTCCCCGGAGAAGCAGAGCTGGTCGAGCAGCGCGCGGTCGTACCGGGAGATGCGAGAGGCCAGCACGTCGCTCTCCCAGGATCCGGCGGCGGCCTGGAAGCCCTGAAGCTGGCCAACGATCTCCGCCAGCCCTCCCGCGCCGTGGAGCTGGGCTCCGGGCTGGACGTGCTGCCAGCGGAACAGGAAGCGGAGGAAGTCCTGCGTCGTGGCGGGCTCGATCTCCCGGCGCAAGCGGCCCAGCGTGAGGCCGTGGATGCGCGAGAGCAGCGTCCGCTCGCACCACTCCGTCTCCGCCGCACCGGCTCGATAGCGTCCGCGCAGCACCAGCCCATCGTTCTCCAGCGCCGCCAGCTCTGCCTGCACGTCCGGAACGCCGAGCTTGCCGGCGAGCTCGGGAGCAGTGATGGGACCGGTGATCCCGATCCAGCCGCGGACCGCATCGAGCAGCTCCGCGCCGGATCGTTCGGTCGCGCGCCAGAACCCGTCGCGCAGGACGGCACGGCCGGCAGCGGCCAGCTCCTCCAACCATGGCTTCCAGGCGCCCGCCTCGGCCTGCGGCAGCAGCACCAGGGTGAGCAGCAGGTCGTGGAGCTCCTCCGCCGAGCGCAGATCCGGCGAGGCCTGCGCGACCACCTCGGCGATGGCCTCCGCGTCCAGGGCTCCCAGGGCTGCGGCATCGCCCGGATCGAGCGTGCGCCGCAGTTGCACTGCCCGCGACCGCCGCTCCTCCAGCGGCGCGTCGTCCAGATACGCGTACGGAGCGGAGTTCAGGATCTCGTGCGAGAGCGGCGACGGCTCTGGCGTATCGCGCGCGAGCAGGCGCAGCTCGCCCCGGTCCATCCGCTCGAGCAGCGCGCGCAGCCCCTCGATGTCCATCGCCTCGGTGAGGCAATCGCGCAACGTCTCTCGGATGAGCGGGTGATCGGGCGGCTCGATCGCGCCCGTGTCATGCTCCTGGCACTGCGCCTGGGCGGGGAACACCTGCGCCAGCAGATCGTCGGTGCGCATGCGCAGGATGTTGAAGGGGATCTTCTTCCCCGCCCGCGAGCGCAGCACCGCCAGCGACCGGGTCGCGTTCCAGCGCCAGCGCACCCCCCACATGGGAGCTCGCAGCGCCGCCTGCGTGAGCATCTCGTCGATGGTGCCCGGCGCGAGGAAGTCGAACACGGACTCGAGCGGAAAGCTGTTCTGGGGGCCGAGCGAGAGCAGGATGCCTTCGTCGGTGGCCGCCGCCTGCAGCTCGAAATCGAAGGTCCGGCAGAACCGCTTGCGCAGCGCCAGACCGAAGGCGCGGTTCTGCTTCGCCCCGAACGGGGCGTGGACCACGAGCTGCATCCCGCCCGACTCGTCGAAGAACCGCTCCGCGACCAGGGTGCGCTGGGTCGGCAGCGCACCCAGGGCATCCCGGCCGGCAAGCAAGTAGTGCACGATCTGCTCCGCGCCGGCCTGCGGCACCGCGCACTCGCGCAGCAGGAACTGCTGCGCACGCGGAGGATCGTCCAGCAGCGGCTCGATCTCCTCGCGCAAGCGCGACACTTCCTCGGACAGCTCGGGCGTCCGCCCAGGCGCCTCCCCGTTCCAGAACGGCAGCGAAGGAGGCGCTCCGTGCGCGTTCTCCACCCGGACCCGGCCCGCCTCCACCCTGCGGATCTTCCAGCTCTCGTTGCCGAGCAGGAAGATGTCGCCGGCCATGCTCTCCACGGCCCAATCCTCGTCCACCTGCCCGATGGCGACGCCTTCGGGCTCGGCGATGACGGCATACTGCGCGGTCTCCGGGATGGCCCCGCCGCTGGTGAGCGCGGCGATGCGCGATCCCCTGCGCCCCTTCACCACCCGATGGACGCCGTCCCGGTGCAGCCGCGCTCCCTGCGCCCGGCCCGCCCGCCGCGCCACGCCCTCGGCGTGCATCTCGATCACGGCGTCGAACTCCGCGCGGGGAAGCTCGCGGTAGGGCCAGGCGCGCCGCACCAGCGCGTACGCCTCGTCTTCCGCCAGGTCCTCGCAGGCCGCCATGGCGACCAGCTGCTGCGCGAGCACGTCGAGCGGCCACTGCGGAATGCGGGTCAATTCCAGATTGCCGGCTCGCATGCCGCGCACCAGCGCCGCGCACTCGACCAGCTGATCGCGCGTGGCCGGAAAGAGCCGGCCCTTCGGCACGCCGCCCCGATGGTGGGAGGCGCGGCCGATGCGCTGCAGGGCCACCGAGAAGCTGCGCGGAGACTCGAGCTGCACGACCAGGTCGACCGCTCCGACGTCGATCCCCAACTCCAGCGAGGCGGTGGCGACCGCGCAGCGCACCTGGCCGCGCTTGAGCTTCTCCTCCGCCGCGAACCGCGTGGTCCGCGACATGCTGCCGTGGTGCGCGACGACCTGGTCCTCGCCGAGGCGCTGCGCGAGCTGATGCGCGACGCGTTCGACATGCCTGCGCGTGTTCACGAACACCAGCGTGGTCCGGTGCTCGCGGATCAGCTCAGCCACGCGTTCGCAGGTCTCCTCCCGCTGCTCCTTGGAAGCGACGGCGTTGAGCTCGTCGCGCGGCACCTCGACCTGCACATCGAGCGCACGGCGCGTCCCGCTCTCGACGATCGCGCACGGGCGTCCCCCGGTGAGGAAGCGTCCGATCTCCTCGATGGGCCGCTGGGTCGCGGAGAGGCCGACCCGCACGCACCTGTGCCCACAGAGGGCGTCCAGCCGCTCGAGCGAGATCGCCAGATGCGCGCCGCGCTTGTCGCGGGCGACCGCGTGGATCTCGTCGACGATCACGGTCCGCACGGTGCCCAGCACGCCGCGGCCGCTGCCGCTCGTCAGCAGCAGGTAGAAGCTCTCCGGTGTCGTGACCAGGATGTGCGGAGGCTTGCGCAGCATCGCCTGCCGCTCGGCCTGCGGCGTGTCTCCGGTGCGCACGGCTGCGCGGATCTCCGGGACGCCGGGCAGCCGCCGCAGCGCCGCGAGCGGCTCGAGCAGGTTGATGCGGACGTCGTTGGCGAGCGCCTTGAGCGGCGAGACATAGAGCACCTGGGTCTCGTCGGGCAGGGAGTCGCCCTGGCGGATCATGGCGTCGAGACAGGCGAGGAACGCGGCGAGCGTCTTTCCCGAGCCGGTCGGGGCCGCGATCAGGGTGTCTTCGCCAGTCTGGATCCGGGGCCAGCCCAGCGCCTGCGGCTCCGTCGGCGTGCCGTAGCGCGCCTCGAACCAGGTGCGGACGGAGGGGTGGAAGCCTTGGAGCATCGGGGAGCTATATGCCGTCGACGAATCCTCAGATCAACCGCCAACCACCGCAAACCGTGCGCGGAAGCCGACCTCTATGGTTTTCCGCCGATGCGGACGCAGGCGAGGGGGACGCGTTCCTCGCAATAGCCGCAGAGTGCGGTGCAGAGCGCCTCGACCGCTGCCGGCGGGCAGGTGCCGAGATCGATCACGGCCCAAAGCTCGTTGTCCCGCAGCTCCACGCGGATGCCGTGCGCCCGACCGCTCCAGCGATCCTTGCCGGGAGTTCCTCGCGGAGCACGTGCGCCCGCGAACCCGCCGTACCAGGCGAAAACGGCAAAGCCGCGAAGAAGGCTGGCGAGCACCTCCGCGTCCTCCGGCAGCGGGCGCCCATCGAAGACGCAGACCACCGGCAGCTCTTCCCAGTTCCCCGGCTCCAGGCGCACCTCGACGCGACCGACGCGAACCTCTCTCTGCAGCGGCTCGTCGGGTCGCGCGCCGTGGACCTCCCAGGTGTGACCATCGCGTGCGTCCGCGACGTCGAAGCGCAACGGCAATCCGTCCTCGCCGAGCACGAGGCGGCCGTCGTCGTCGCGCGTGGTGCGTTCACTGAGCGCGGCCCCTTCGGGCAACCGCGCGACCATCTCGTCGAGCCGTCGCAGGTAGCTGCGGTGCAGCGGCTCGAGCGCCTCCGCCAGGGTCACGTGCCCTTCGTCAGCTCGGCGATCCGCTTCTCCAGTTCCTGGATGCGCTTCTGCAGGCGATCGATCTCCGCCGAGCCCGCGCCGCCGAACGTCTCCACCACCGACTTGACGGCGGTGTCCACGCGACCGCGAAGCTCGTCGACGGCTTCCTTCACCGGGCTCACCACTTCGCCTTCCTTGCGGAACATCCCGGTGACGCCGCGCACCTTCTGCTCGATATCGTCGCGGATCGTTTCCGTCTTGCTGCGCAGCTCGCCCAGCTTGCCGGCGATGGTCTCCGCCTTTTCCGCATAGAACCCGGCCACCGCCTCGCCGCCATGCCGGATGATCTCGCGCAGGACGCCGAGCGGCATCTGGGAGCGCTTCTTCTCCTCCTCGAAGATGATCTGCGCCAGCGTCACGGAGGTGAGATCTTCCTTGCTGCGGTTGTCGATGATCTTCACCTCGGCGCCGCCCTTGATCATGTGGGCGATCTCGTCGAGGGTGACGTAGCGGCTCTCCACCGTGTCGTAGAGCTTGCGGTTCGTGTAGCGCTTGATGACTTTGGGCTCTTTGCGTTCGGCCTGCGGAGAGCCGTTGCCCGCCTGCGGCGTTGGGGCCTGATCCTGCTCGCTCATCCTTGAAACTCCACGGTCTTGGGGGGCTGGGAGCGCGTTGACGCGAAGCGGTACGGCGCCATCTGTCCACAGGCGACGGTGTGTGTCAAGGAGCGTTGCACGCACCTTGTTGCAGAGGGCGTTTCCTTGTCACCCACGCGCGGCGCAAGGGAGAATGCGACGGTGGTCGTCCAGTGTCCAACCTGCCAGTCGAAGTTCCGCATCGCCGACGACAAGGTGACGGACCGCGGCGTACGGGTGCGTTGCACCTCCTGCAAGAACGTGTTCCAGGTCCGGAAACCGGGCAGCGGATCGGCCGACTCCTCGCCAGGGTCCGGCACGACCATGGATCTCTCGTCGCTCGGCGCCTCCACGGTCGCCAAGCCGGCCTCGGGCAATGGGGGAAAGTCAGGTGGTCGACCTTCGACCGGACCGGTCCGTCCTGCCACGGGCTCCGTCCGTCCTTCTACGGACAAAGTACGGGCTGCCGCGTCGCTCCAGGCGGACGAGAGCGCGGCGCGGCGCCTGGACGCCGAGGACCTGTTCGGCATGGCGGAGCTCACCGGCGATGCGCCCCTCGCCATCGGCGCTGATCCGCCCGCGCCCGCCGCTCCCGATCCGGAGCCCCCCGCCGCGCAGCCTGCGCCAAGCCTTCCTGGCTTCGACGACCTGAACCTCGAGATCAACGAGCCGCCGGCCAAGGCGGCGCGACCCCCTCCCCCTCCATTGGAGCCCGTTCCTCCGCCTCCGCCGCTCGATCCACCGATGCCGCCGCCGGACAGCGTCGCGGACGCGCTGGCGGATTCCCGCGGGCCGATGGAATTTGACGATCCGTTCGACGCGATCGCTCCCGGCGGATCCGCGGTCGTCGCGAACGGCGCGACCGCGGAAGAAAGGCCGGCGAAGGAGGCACGGCCGAAGACCGACCCGCTGCGGCCCAAGACCGATCCCGTCCGGCGGCAAGCGGTCCCGAAAACCGGGCCGGTCCGGGCAGCGGAGCCGGAGATCGCGCCCGCGCGCGCCCTGCTCTCGAGCGCGATCACGGGTCTTCTCGGCGCCGCCCTCGCCATCGTCGTCGTGATCGCTTCCGCGCTCTCCGACGATGCTGCCTCGGGCTGGCTCGGCTTCGGCGCCGCCGCGGACGTGATCGCGACTGGCGTAGTGAGCGGCCTCTACGAGACGGCGGGAGGAAAGCCCGTGTTCTACGTGCGGGGCCGGGTCGAGAACCGCAGCGGCAAGGTGCGCGGTCCCGTCCGCGTGACCGCTGAGCTGGTGGCGGACGGTGCCCCGGAAGCCAAGGCCGATGCGATTGCCGGATCGGAGCCGACACCCGAGGACGTCTGGTCGGTCCGCTCCCCGGCCGACGTCGAGAAGCTGACCCGCACGCTCCAGGGCGTCCAGGTGGAGCGCAAGCTTCCGCCGGGTGGCAGCCTGCCTTTCTTCGCCGTCATTCCAGACCCGCCGCCCGACCTGGTGAAGCACCGGCTGCGCGTCCGCGTCGAGACGGTCGAGGCGTGGACCCAACCCGGAGCGAAAGCGGCGCGGAACCGTTGATGGATGCATCCGAGCTGGCGCGCACCCTCGCCTCGCTCGAGGCGGGGGAGCTGCGGGCGCACAAGGCGGCGGCGGTGCTGTCGGCGCTCCCGCCGCGGGAAGCGGTTGCCATCCTCGGGGAGCTCATCCGCCGCGCCGACCGACGCAGTGATCCGGAAGCCGCCGCCCTGGAGGGTCTTCTGCGGGCCGTGCGCGATCTGCTGGACGAGCCCACGGTGGACGCGCTTCACGCCGCGGCCGGGGAGCACCTCGAAGTGCAGGCCCTGTTCGCGCGCACGCAGCCCGCGCGCAACTTCGACCACGACCGCGAGGAGTGGATCGATCGGGAGATGCGCGCCCGCACGCTCGGCGAACGGCGCTCTCTCGCGCGCACGCGCGACCGCGACCTGCTCTCGCGGCTGGCGACCGACCAGGACCCCACGGTGGTCAAGCACGTCCTGCAGAACCCACTCTGCACGGAGCGGGAAGTGCTGACTGCGGCGTCGCGGCGGCCGCAGCGCCAGGAGGTGCTGGAAGAGATCTTCCTCTCGCGCCGCTGGTCGTCGAACCGCCGGGTGCGCCGCGCGCTCGCACTGAATCCCTACAGCCCGCCCGCGCTCGCCTCGGCGGCGCTGGCGCTGCTCACGGCGCCCGACCTGCGCGAAGTGGCGGCCGATCTGACGATCTCCAGCGATGTGCGGGTGCATGCGCGGCGGCTGCTCGCCCGAGGGGATTAGAGCGCTACTTCTTCTCCGCCGTGGAGCGGGCCTCCGGCTTCGCGGCGGGCGTCTGGTTCTGCGGCAGCGAGTCCTTCTTCGGAGTGACGTCGATCTCGTCGTCCCCCGTCACCGATCGCTTGAAGTTCTTGATGCCTTTGCCCAGGGCGTCGCCCAGCTGCGGCAGCTTGCTGGCGCCGAAGATGAGGAGGATCACGATGAAGATCAGCAGCAGCTCGCCGAACCCGAGATTCATCGAAAGACCTCCTCTTCGTGGCAAGCTAGCACGGAGATGCTCCCGGCGCACTTCAACCGGACAGGACGGCCTCTGCTCTGGGCCCACCGCGGCGCGTCCGCCGAAGCGCCGGAGAACACCTTGGCCGCGTTCTCGCTCGCGCTCGCGCAGGATGCCGACGGAGTAGAGCTCGACGCGCAACGGTGCGCTTCCGGCGAGGTCGTGGTCGTCCACGACGAGTCGCTCGCCCGGACGACCGGTCTCGGGACCCTCGTCACCGATGCGCCGTACTCCGTCATTCGCACGCTCGACGCAGGCGCCTGGAAGTCCGCGCGGTTCCGCGGCGAGCGCATCCCGCTGCTCGCGGAGACGCTGGAGGCGTTTCCGCGCCTGGTGAACGTCGAGCTGAAATGCGATCGCGCCGACGACCGCGGCCTCACGGCCGAAGTGGTCCGCGTGGTCCACGCCGCACGCGCGCAGGACCGGGTCCTGCTCAGCTCCTTCAATCTGGGCTGCCTGTGGCGGGCGCGCTCGATGGCGCCGGCGATCCCGCGCGCGCTGCTCTTCGAAGCAGAGCAGCGCTGGATCCTCCGCTCCGCGCTCGCGCCACTCCTCGGCGCCCGCGCCATGCACCCCGAGCGCGTGCTCGCGACGCCCGAGCGGGTCTCGCGCTGGCACAAGCGCGGCTATTCGGTTGCGTGCTGGACCGTAGACGATCCCGAGGTGGCGGCCCGGCTGCACGGCAGCGGGGTGAACGGGATCTTCACGAACGTGCCTGCGCTGATGCGCGCCCGCTGGCCAGCGCCGCCATGACGGCTCTCTAGAACCCCGCGCCGACGCGGCCGGCGAAGCTCCAGAGGCGAACGAAATTTTCCGGCGCCGTGCTTGCTCCGTCCTGTACGGCATTGCGGCCCCAGGCCATCGCACCCTCCATCGCGACCACCAGGGTTCCGGTCACCAGGCGCACGCCGGCGCCGGCCCGCCAGTACCGGTTGTTGTAGAAGGTCACGGCGTGGAAGACCTGATTGTCGGCGGCCGGCTGCGCAGGATCCTCGACGCCGGGCTTGAAGTCGACCGAAGTAGACGACGCGTTCACCATCGCCACGCCGAACGAGCCATACGGCTGCAGTTTCATCATGCCCGCGATGCCGAAGCTCCTCGACACGAGCGCGTCCGCACCAAGCGACGCGAGACCGAGGTCCTGCGAGCCGATCACCCGCGTCCCCCATGCGCGCAGCGCCACGTCGGGCGCATTCTCGAGGCCCTCCACAGCTGCCCAGCGCAGCTGCCCTGAGACCGCCATCATCGTGGAGCTCCCCAGCCACTGGACGCCGGCGCCGAGCTCGAGCGATCCGCCGAGGCCTTTGCGCAGGGTCAGTGCCGGAAGGAGCAGCACCTGGGGCGGCGCCCCGATGGCCTGCGTCGCCTCCGTCGGCCAGGCATCGGCACCGATACGCAGGAGCGCCTGCGACGAGCTCAAACCGATCTCGAATCCGGCTTGCCCCGTGGTCGCCGCCGGATCCTGGACTGGCGGCACGAACGCCAGTCCCAGATTGCTGGCCAGCCGATGAAAGCGCGCCTGGGCTCCCGGCGCCCCCGGCTCGGGAACGTCGCCAGGGCTGCCGTTGCACGCCGTGCACCCTAGCGGATCCGGATGCCCGAGCCTCCACAGCTGCAGGTCGTTGGGAGCGGCATTCACCACCCCGGCCAACAGCAGGATGAAGCTGCCAATTCGCACGAAAAATTCGTACCAGCGAATCCGAATCACTTCAAAAAAACGTCGCCGCCGCGCGTACAGTCCAAAGCATAGCCGCAAAGCCGCACTTCGTGCGGCAGCGGCTAGTTGATGTTTACCCGGCTGGCCTTGATGTTCAGCTGCGGCCCCGCCTTGATGTTCGCCTTGTCCGACACGTTCAGATCGAACGTCGTCCCGATGTCGATCTTCCCGGTCTTCTTCGTCTTGATCTCCAGATCCTCGCACTCCAGCACGATCTTCTTCGCGGCGTGGATCTCGACGTCTCCCTCCTTCGCCTCGACCAGGAACTTCTTGTTCTTCACGTCGAAGGTGAGGGTCCGGTTCCCGCTCTTGTCGGCGATGAGGATCTTCTCCTGGCCGCTCTTGTCGTCGAACACGATCTGATGTCCGGACTTGGTCTGGATCATCACGGTGGTGTTCTCGTCGGCGTAAGCCGTCTTCATCGGCTTGTCCTTGCCGTTCCAGAGCGAGCCCACGACATATGGCCGGTGCGCCTCGCCGCGCTCGAACGCCACCAGCACCTCGTCGTTCACGTGCGGGAGCCAGTAGAAGCCGCGTCCCGCTCCCGCCGCCGGCTGGACGACGCGGCACCAGTCCGACTCGGGTTTTCCGGGCAGCCGCGGAAAGCACACCTTCACGCGCCCGAGCTGGTCCGGGTCCTTGACGTTGGTGACGATGCCGATCTCCACGCCGAACTGCTTCGCGTCGGCGGTGGAGGCGGTGTCGTGCGCCTTCTCGATCAGCTTGTAGAGGTTCTCGGCCACGAGGCTCTTTCCTCTACAGGATGGGCGGCAAGGTCAAGACCGTGCCGGGCTTCACGTCGCGCGGGTCCATGATGCCGTTCGCGTCGGCGATCCGGCGCCATTCCGCCGGGTCGTCGTACTCCTCGTGGGCGATCAGCGCCAGCGTCTCGCCGGTCTTCAGCGTGCGCCGCTTGGTGTGGTCGGGCGAGTTGCGCGGCTTCTTCTCCAGCTGCTCCTTCGCCGTCAGGAGCTCCTTCATCGAGACGTTCGCGGTGGCGCGGCAGGGCTTCCCGTCGGGCAAGAACATCGTGTAGCGCACGGTCAGGCTCTCGATGAACCCGGTGAACTTGAATCCGCCCCAGGCGAACATCACCTTGGGCGGGCGGTGCTTGTCGGCGTTGACCACCGCGAGGTCGAGGATCTTCTCCGTGTGCTCGGTGCGGACGTCCTTCTTCTCCTCATAGGTGTCGAAGAACAGCTCGACGTTCAGGACCGCGGGGTTGCCGCTGGTGAACTCGTGCTCCGGCGTATCGAGGCCCGGCGCCTTGTGCGGCTCCCACTGGACGCTCTTCTGGACGGAGTACTCCTTGGGATTGAAGAGAACGTCCCACGTGTCGTTCGTGTCGACGTTCATCAGCTTGGCTTTCTCCAGCGTCGCCATGACCGCTCCTTCTTCGCTACGGCGCAGCCTTCCAGCCGCCTGCGCCCGGCGGGCCTAACCTCCGAACCGCTCCCGATCGCTCTCGATGCGGCGGCGGATGCGATGGTAGATGCGCTGCGCGATGGCGTCGACCGACCCCTCGATCTTCGAGTGGCTGACGGCGTCATCGGCCTCCTTGTGATGTCCGTGCGCTGCGTTCTGCGCCTGGCCCGTACCGCGGGCGCGCGGCGCTTCCACTCCCCGCGCCACCGAGCTCATCGACTCCAGCGGCGGCGGCGCAGGGGGAATGGCGGCGACGATCGACATCTCCACGGACTGCGCGCGGGCCTGCGCTCGGGCTTTGACGGACGCTGTTGCAGACGACACCGCGCCGGCGGCCCCCGAGTTGCTCATGGCGATGTACGCCGGAGCCGCGCTCGCGGGTGTCGCGGCAGGAACTGCGGACGCGGGCGGCGCCGGGAGCACGTCCAGGGAGCGCGCGACGCTGCTCATCGCGTCCGCCGATGCCTCTCGGCCGGTGTCCATGCCTCCCGTGGCGTCTTCCTGCGCCGCGCCCGCCACCAGGATCGAACGCCAGATCGCCGCAGCGGAGTTCGCCGCTTGCAGACCTGCCCGCATCGCGCGAGCACCCCGGGAGGTGTCCTGTTCCGGATCGATTGACGCATCGGTCTTCGGCGCGGCCCACCAGAGCGGCGCACCCGCGTAGCGGAACCGGAGCGCCGCGGGGAGCTGGGGGTACCTTGGATGGCTCAGACCCGACAGAGGCACGCCGCCGACGACCTGCGGCTCGTCACGGTAGCTCCACGCGTACGTCCAGCGGCGGTAGCTCGCGGTGTTGCCCTGACGATGGCCGCTCCACATCCCCGGTTCGAGTCCCGTGACGGCGCTGCGCCAGGAGACCGGCCGCGCGAGATCCGGCGGGCCTCGCCGCTCGTCGATCCGGGGCCACGGCCCGGCAGCCGTCGGTTGAGCGCCGGATTCCAGTTCCGCCGCGCCGGACGACGCCGCGCGCAGCTCGTCTGGAGGCGCACGGCGGCCCGCAGTCGGCGCCGGCAGGTTGCTCTTCGGCGGCTCCGCGATCCGGGGCAACGGCGTCGCTGCCAGCCCGGTACCCGCCACGAGATCTCCGCTGGCGCCCGGCGAAGCGCGTCGCAGAGCCATGGCTGGTTGGTCGCCGGCCGTCGTCCCGGGTTCCTCCCGCGGCAGCACCTCCGACAACCCGGGACTCCGGATCGGCTCGCTGACGCGGATGCGCCTGCGGACGGCGTCGTTGGACCCGGCCTCGTCGAGCAGGACGCGGCCGAGGAAGTGGCGGCCGCTGGGAGTCGTTGCCGCCACGCCGCCCGTGAGGCTTCTCCCGACCCGGAGCGCGGTCGGTCCGGAGATCGCGACGACATCCTGCGCGTGCGCCGGAGCGCCGCCGGTGAGGTCGAGCGGACCGCCGCCGGGCACCACCAGGCGGTACGTCCCGAGGGGTGGGCGATATCCGCGCGGAGCGATCGGCGACGCCATGATGCGATCGGTCTCCCCGACCGCGCCTCGCCCCATCTGCGCCCAGAGCGGCAAGGGGACGACGATCTCCTCCTCGCCAGGCGAAAGCGGCCGCGGCTGGACCGCAGGCGGCATCCGCGGCGGCGATGTCTCCGCCGATGGGACATACGGCGCCGTGAGCGCGAAATCCCGGACCGCGAGCGGCAGCGGCGCGCCCGGTCCCGGCGTCCAACCCCCACTCTGCGCGACCGCCTGCTGGAGGAGAACCGGGAGACCGGAGATCGAGGGATCGCCGGGGGCGAGGGGCGGGGTCGCGGTCAGATCGAGCGTGAGCAATGCCTGCTTTGCGCTCTGCGCCGCCTGCTCGTGCAGACCCCCCCAATCGGGTCCGCCGGCCGCGGTCGCAGTCGGGCCTGCCGCAGCGGGGACGTCTGGAAGCTGCAACGAGATCGAGGGGAACGGCATCGGCAGCACCGGCGCGGCGAGCCAGGCCTGCAGCGCCTCGGAGAGGTCCTCGCCGACGTGCAGCTCGCCCCGGTTCGGAAACGGCATCGAGAGCAGGAGCTGCCCCGTCCACCCCGCCAGGGTCGTCGGTCCGGCGAGACGCACGCTGCGCCGCCGCTCGTCGCGCGCATCGAGCTGCATGGCACGCCCCGTTTCGATGGCGTCGTTCGTCGACGCGAGGCTCGTCAAGGGCAGCCGATAGCCTCCAGCCGCAGCCGTGCGCTCGAGCGCGATCCGCAACGCCTCCAGCGCCGCGAAGGGAACGGCGCCGGCGCGGGGGAGCAGCTCCGTGCGCTCGCGCAGCGCCACCCGACGATCCGCGGCGGACGCTCCATCCGGGCGACCCACGGAGGAGAGGCGGATGGCTCCAGCGTCGCGATTCAGGACGACGCTGCCGTCCGGCGCGCGGAATGCGACCACTGGCGCGCCCGCGAGTTGCAGCGGCTGCGCGCGGATGCGCCGCAACCGCTCCCCCAACGCCGGAGGAATCGGCGACGGCTCGGGTTCGATCGCGCCCGCGCTCGCCGCCCGCCGCCTCCGGGCGCCCCCGGCGAGCAGCGCCCAGTCCGCCCAGGGATCGCCCGTGATCTCTCCAAGCTGGAGCGGCTGTGCAACCACCGTCTTCTCCGGCAGCGGAAGGTCGGGATGGAAGGCTTTCTCCGGCTGGATCCAGAACCGGTCGCCCGCCGATACGGCCGGCACCACTCGGGCGCCGCCGCCGAGCGCACGGGCCAGCTCGTCCCCGGCGAGGGCGCGAACCGGCGCCCCGTCCGATCGAACCGCCACCAGCGCCTGGCTTCGCGACTCGGCGCGCTCGCCCGGCCTCTCCTCGCGCCCGCCGGCGACGATCGCGATCGCGTTGGCCGTCTGCACCGCGACATGCCGGGCGGCGGTCTGCGCGTACCGGCCCAGCATCTGCTCCCACTTGCTGGCCGAGCCGATCGCGGCGCGAGCGACCGATCCGTCGGGCATCACCAGGAAGAGCGCGGTCTCGTGTGACTCTGGCGGTGAAACGCGGGGAGGGGGCGAAGGCTGAGGACCGGGCGGCTGGGACATGCGCGGGTCCTGACGCAGTGCCTGCTCCTCCCGTTCCTCCGCAAGCACCTTGCGCACTGGCTTGAAGGCCGCGAGCCGGCGGCTCGGCGCCTCCACTGCCGGCAGCGAAACCTGCCGCAGCATCTGCCGCTCGAGGGTGCGGGCGACCTTGTTCACGTCCACGCCAACCACCTCGCCGCTCGCCCGGACGAAGTAGCCTCGCGGCTGTCCCGCGCCGCGCTCCGGCGCCTTCACCACCGCCGCCTCCAGCGCCCGGCCGAGGACGTCGTCCTTGCGCAGCTGGAACTGGCCGAAGTCGGAAACGACGACGAGCTTGTCCTTGTCCTCGACGATGACGTACTCGAGGTGGCTCAGATCGAATTCGTAGACGTGCAGGCGCTGCTTCGCCGCCCGCACGACCACCTCGGCGAGGCTCTTCGGCGGCCGGTGCAGACCGTCGACTTCCGCGAAGAAGTGGTCGCAGAAAGCCTCCTCGGGAACCTCGGCGTCGAACGCGTGCGCGATGTGCTCGGCGAACTCCTCGGCGTCGAGGAGCCCGGGCTCCTCCCGGAAGCGATCCATCGCCCGCCAGAGGATCTGCTCCAGCGACGGTCCGCTCTGCTGCGTCGAGCTTTCGGGCACGTTCCGTTCTCCACCGACGACGACCGCTTCTGCGCTGCGGCTTGCTCGATCCCAGGGACCCGAGGCGCGCCGCCGCTACCCCTTGGTCACTCTCTCGACGGCGAGCTCCAGCATCTCGCACATCGCCTGGCCGGTGCTGGCGTCGAACTCCGTCATCTCCCAGCGCACCGGCCACGCCTTCTGGAAGTTCCAGCGCCCCACCTCCGTCTTCCCGTCCGGCGCCAGCGCGATGATCGACCCGTTGCGCCGCGTGATCTTCCTGGTCCCGGAGGATGCGACCTCGTCGCGCCACTTGAAGAGCGCGGGATCCGACACGTAGCCCTTGGTGAGGACGATGTTGGAGGCCTTGGTGGGACCGATCAGCTTGCGCACGGTCTCGTTGTCGCCGCCTTCCTGCAGCTCGAAGACCTCGCTCTCGCTCTTCAGGCCGGCGCACTTGCGGAACGAGGCGCTGTCGATCGAATCGATCTCCACGCGAAAGAACGAGATCGCATGGTGGTCCTTGCGTGCGGCGCCGGGCATCGGAGATCCCCTGAAAGCGGATAGAACTTCAGCAAAATTTAGTTTACCAGTTTTCGGGCAGCCTGCCTAGGGGGCGGCCGTAAGTGCGCTCGAGGACGACGAAACCGCCCGCCTATCCGGCGGCAGCGGCGGCGGCTGGCGCCACCTCTTTGTCCTCGTCGGTCCGCTCGCGCGTCCACTGATGGATGCGGATGACGATGAACTCCGCGGGCTTCACCGGGGAGATCCCGATCTCGCAGATCAGTTCCCCGGCGTCGCGCGCCTCGGGCGGGTTGGTCTCCTCGTCGCACTTGACGTAGTAGGCCTCGTCCTGGGCGGCGCCGACCAGGGCGCCCTCCTTCCAGAGATCGCCGAGGAACACGTCGATCGAGCGGACCATCTTCTTCCACAGGCTCGGCTCGTTCGGCTCGAAGACCACCCACTGCGCGTACTTCTCCACGCTCTTGCGCACGAGGATGAAGAGCCGCCGCACGTTGATCTGCACGAACGCCGGATCGGAGCTGAGCGTACGCGCGCCCCAGATGCGGATGCCGCGGCCGGCGAAGGGAACCAGGGTGTTGACCCGGTGGTCGAACGCATGATCGCGGTCGCGCCTGCGCAAGCGCTGCGCCACGTCGACGAGCCCCTCCAGCGGTTGGTTGGCCGGCGCCCGGTGGACCCCCTCGACCTTGTCGTTGCGGGCGATCATGCCGGCGATGTGCCCTGAAGGGGGCACGGGCGCGAGCACTTCCTCGCCCTTGCGTACCTTGATCCAGGGGAAATAGAAGCTCGCATGCGAGGAGTCGAACTGCCGGCGCCAGTCGATCGCCTGCTCCAGGTCGTGTCCGGGCAACGCGTCGAGAAGGCAGAAGCGATCGTGCAGCTTCTCGCAATGCTCGATCATCGCGCGCTGCACGGCGAGCACCTGCCCGGGATCCTGGAACGCCACCGAGCGCCCGTACTGGAACATGAGATCTGGCGCCACCAGGAGATCGACGTGCTCGATCCGCTCGAGCGCTTGCAGGCCGCGGACCTCCGTCCCCTGCTGGCCGATGAAATCGTCGGGAGCGGGATCGAGCCCGCCCGCGGGCGCCACGTTCAGGATGTAGGCGGTGCGGCCGCCGTTGTCGAAGAAGCCGCGCACGGCGTGGCTCATGAAGTCGTCGCCGGCGCCGAAGACCCTCTCGTACTGCTCGAACGAGCCGAGCCGCGTCGGCTCGTTGCGGGGCCCTCGCGCGGTGGCGCCCAAGAAAGCGGTCACCCCGGTCTCCACGCGCTCCAGCGGAATGTACCGATCGCCGGCGGACTCGATGTGGACGCCGGGCGATTTGTAGAGGCTGCTCATGATCTACCCGCCACTCAAAACGAGCTCTCGCCACTGCCGCCGGGGCCCTTGGACGCCTCGTTGATGCGCTTGTTGATCTCGGAGATCTCCTTGATCCACATGTGGCGCTCCTTGTGCTCCATCGAGAGGATGTCGTCCATGCCCCAGTGGAAGTGGTACGCGATGTAGGCTACCTCGCCGGAGAGCTTGTCCAACGGGTAGCTTACGATTCCCCCAGTGCCGTGGCTCCCGTCCCGATGTCGACCTGGAAGTCCTGGCCGCAGCTCGGGCACTTGGCGGCGACGTTCGCCGTGCCGCTCTCGTTGATCTGCCGGTAGAACTCCTGCAGGTAGGAGAGGTCGGCGGAGAAGAGCCCCTCGACGATGCCCGGATTCACCTCGCCTTCCTTGAGGTCGCCGAGCTTCGTGATCACGCGCGAGAGCAGGATGATGACCAGGTAGGCGCGGTTGTTCTTCACCCGGAAATCCTGCAGCGGGATGATCTCGTCCTTGGCGGTGGCCAACCGCATCACGCCCTTGCGGTGCAGGTTGCCGTGCTCGTCGACGAATCCCTTGGGCAGCGTGAACTCGAACTCGGTCTTGAACGCCATCGCGGTGGAGCTCCCTCCCTAGCAGAAACCCCGCCCTGGCGAGCAGCACGACCGCCAGGGCAGAGAATGTACAGGCCACTGCATAGCCGCAGTGCGGCTACGCGAACTTGCACTCCTCGAAGACGATCTCGAGGCGCTCGGTGGCGTGGCCCGAGCTCTTCGAGTTCAGCGCCGGGCCGTGCCATTTCGCCGGGAAGCAGTTGAAGAGATTGAGCCGCTTCGCCTCGTCGCCCTTGTCGTTGTGGAAGATGACGGAGATGCTCTTGCGGTTGGCCTTCCCGTCGATCACTTCCTTGCGCCAGCTGTAGAACTCCTTGGTCGAGGAGAAGTCGCGCTCGACGGTGATCCGGCCCGGCTTCAGCACGCCCGGGCGGCAGTGCGTCCAGGCGTCCTCGCCGTCGTTGTACTCCACCACCTCGGCCTCGAACTCGATCCCGTCCACCTTGTGGATGCCGCCGATGGTGATGCCGTCGATCTCCAGCCCGAACCTGTGGCTCAAGTGGAAGTCGCCGTTGGTCTTGGTCAGCCCCTTCAGGGTCTCACGTGAAAACTTGATTGCCATGGTCGTCTCTCCGTTCCTCGAATGCGTTGAAGGGGACTACGCGAAGTCGATCCTCTCGTACATGACCTCGAGCGTCTCGCTCACGTGACCCGAAGTGCGCGAGTTGAGGCCGGAGAGCTTCCACTTCTTCGGCCAGCACTCGTGCAGGTTCACGCGCGTGGACTCGCCGCCGTCGTCGGTGAGGTAGACGATGCTGATGCTCTTGCGCTGGACGTTGCCCTCGTAGACCGTCTTGAACCAGTCGTAGAACTCGGTGCTCGACGACCAGTCGCGCTCCAGCACCAGGGTGCCGACCTTCTGGCGGCCGGGGCGGATGCGCTGGAAGTGATCGTCGGCATCCTGGTAGGCCACCATCTCGTGCTCGTGATCGAGGCCATCCACCTTGTGGATGCCGCCCTGCGTGACACCGTCGATCTCGACCGTGAACCGGCTCTGCTGGTTGAAGTCACCGGCGGTGTTCTTGGTCGTCCCCTTGAGGACGTCACGGCTGAACTTCACTGGCATTCAACTGCTCCTGTGAGGCCCCCGCGGGGGCCGTGCACTGCGATCCGGCGGCGGGTCGTTCCGTCTCCGGGCTTCCACTTCACACTTTCCGGGCCCCTCCCGGATCGCCGCTCCTGCCCCGCAGTCCAGGGGACACCCATGGAGATGTGTCCCCGTACCGATCATGCGTCCCGGGAGCGGCGGACGAGCCCGCCCCCGGGACGCCCCCTCCCTTACTTCGCTTGCCCGGCCATCTGGCCGATGCGGAAGATCACGAACTCCGCCGGCTTCACCGGAGCGATGCCGATCTCGCAGACCATCTGGCCGGCGTCGACCACTTCCGGCGGGTTGGTCTCGGAGTCGCACTTCACGTAGAACGCCTCCTCCGGCGTCTTGCCCATCAGCGCGCCCGAGTTGTAGATGCGCAGCAGGAAGGCCGTGATGTTGCGGGAGACGCGCTTCCAGAGCGCCTCGTCGTTCGGCTCGAACACCACCCACTGGGTGCCGATCTCGATCGACTGCTCGATCATCAGGAACAAGCGGCGGACGTTGATGTAGCGCCAGGACGGATCGCTGGAGACGGTGCGCGCTCCCCAGACGCGGATGCCGCGATCGCCCATGTTGCGGATGCAGTTGATCCCGCGCGGGTTGAGGAAATCCTGCTCAGGCCGCGAGATGGTGTACTTGAGCCCCAGCGCTCCGCGGACAATCTCGTTCGCGGGCGCCTTGTGCACGCCGCGCTCGGAGTCGCTGCGCGCGTAGATGCCGGCCACGTGGCCCGAAGGCGGAACGAAGATGTTCCCCTTCTCGGGGTCGTACACCTGGATCCAGGGGAAGTAATACGCCGCGTACTGCGAGTCGCGCGGCTTGGGCATCTTTGCGATGCCATCCTTGCCCAGCTCCTCCGCCGAGTCGAGGATCGCGAAGCGGTACTTGTTGTTCTCGCAGTGCGAGATCACCGCGTCCTGGATCGCCGCGTCGCTCTGGCCGGGCGCGCAGACCAGCGAGATCTCCGGGATGTCGTTGAAGACGTTGAGGCCCGTGCGGCGGCCGGGACCCTCGTCCTTGCCGACGTACAGCGCCGGGTTCGGGGCGCCGGAAGGCGCCGCGGCGGCGGCCGGAGCGGGAGCCGCAGCCGGCTTGCCCGACTCGGCAGCCTTCTTCGCCTCCGCTTCCTTCTTCTCGGCCTCCTTGGCGGCCTGCTCTGCCGTCACCGACTTGGGGGCGACGTTGCAGACGAATGCCTTGCTTCCGCCGTTGTTGAAGAACCCGTACAGGGCGTGCGCGAGGTTGGTCGAGTGCGTGAAGTCGCCGAAAGTCCGGGTGTACTGCGCCCAGTTGGTGATCAGCACGGCCTCGTTGGTGGGGCCGACGGACGACTCGCCGATGAACGCGCAGGTCGAAGTCCCGACTGCTTCGATGGGCTTCGATCCGCGGTCGACCTCCTCGATATAGACGCCGGGGGACAAGTACGACGTTGCCATTGACTGCTCCTTACCGTTCGGTGGTTGGAGACCGCACAAGGGAGGCGGCCTCGCGTGGGAGAGTGCTTTGTTTCCTCTTCGTGATGACCACAGGTCGAACGAACTTCCCCTCAGTCCAGGGAGTCACTTCCGCGGCGGAGACACGATCTTCGGTGGCTTCGCCTCCACCCCCAGCTCCCTGGCGCTCACGCTGCCCGGGGGTGGCCTCAGCTGATCGAACACGTCGATGTGCCGCTCGCGCACGCGCTTGCTGCGCCCGAGCTCGCGGCCGGAGAAGAGGCGCGCGTCGGTGCGATAACCAATGGCGACCCGCGCGGCCTGGCCCAGCCCGCTGAACACGGCCGCGGCGGTTTCCAGCGTGAACGCGGTGTCGTGCTGGACCGACAGCGCGTCGTGCTTGAAGAACGAATCGCCGGAGAGCTCCTCGCCGTGGAGCTTCGGGTGATCGAGGAAGGCCTTCATGCCCAGCGCGAGGATCTCGTGCTCGTCCGCGAGATCGTCGGCGGCGGCGGTGAGCAGGTAGTGCAGCCCCATCTCCAGCGGACGGGCGTAGCGGACAACGTGGGTTTCGCCCTTCTCGTCGGTGACTTCCTCCTCGAGGTGCCAGTTTTCGTTGGTGCGCACGTCGATGGAGGGGCGGATGTCGTAGAGGTACAGGACCAGGCAGGGCGCGTTCTTGCGCAAGAACTCCGCGGTCGGCGCGGCCAGGTGAGCCTTCGCCTTGCTCTTCTGCGAAGACATCTCGGCGCGGAGCACGCCGAGGAGGGTCTGGCTGACGTCGCGGATGACCTGGTGTCTGGGCATCAAGACGTTCCACTACCTTAGGAGTTGTTCTCCCGAAGTGAGCGCAGAGGTAAGGGGGCATCGCCCATTTTGGGAGAATTCCAGGACGAGTCAAGCCGCGCAGGGAGGATTCTCACGCCGCAGCGCGTCTCTTTTTGCAATTCGTTCCTGAATTCAATTATCAACGCGGCCCCCGCGAAGCCTTACTCCTCGATGTCCGCGCTATCGTCGCCCTGGTCAGCTTTCTCCGCGGTGTCTTTCGCGCTCTCGACGCCCTCGAGCTTGCGTGCAAGCTTCTCCTCGAGGCCCCTCGCCTGCTCCAACCCGGCGGCGGGCTTCGTGCCGAGCGCCGCGACTTCCACCTTCTGCTGCGCGGTGTCCTTCGCCGCGTCCCCCACCTCCTTCCCCTTCGCGACGCGCGCGGACACATCGTGCGCCGTGTCGGCCACGTCATGGGCGGCGCCCGGGGTGGCCTTCCCGACAGCCTCCGTCGCGGCGCTCACGACAGTTGCCTCGGGTCGCGCTTCCGCCGTCTGCGTCGCCGCCGCGGCGGCTGCCGCGATGCCCGCGGCCCCTGCAGCCGCGCCGATGCCGGTAGCGATGTCCGACGCCGCGTCTGGCGCTCCGGCGGCGCCGGCCTTCTTCGCGACTTCTCCCGGCCCTGCGGCGGCGCTTTGCGCAGTCTCGACGAATCCCGGCGCGCTCGGGACGGGCGGAGGTCCACCGGCCACTCCCTGCGCCTGGCCTGCGGCTCCTTGCGCCTGAGCGGCGATTCCAGCGCCGGGAACTTCCGGCGTTGCGGGCGGCGCAACTGCCGCGGCCTGGCCCGGGGCTCCTTGCGCCTGAGAAACGATGCCGGCGCCGGAGATTTCCGGTACCCCAGGTACGGACGGCGCTGTTCCCGGCGGTTTCGTGCCCGCTGCCGGCCCTGCCGCCGCTGCGGGTGTCTGCGCCGCGCCCGCGGGAGCCTGCGCCTGCCCCGCGGATGGGGCTGCTTGCGGAGCGCCCGCGGCGGCCGTCTCCGCTGCGCCAGCAGGTTTCCGCGGCTGGCCCGCTCCAGTTGCACCCGCCGGACCTTTCTCCTCCCCACCCTTCTCTTCCTTGGGCGGCTCCTTCCGCCCCGCCGCCTGCGCCGCCGTCTGCTGACTCTGCTTCGCGGATGCGCTGGCGCTTCCCGCCGCGCTCGCCGTCGCCTGCTGCGAAGACTGCGCGGCGCCGGCGTTCTTCTTCGCCTCCGCCGCATCGCCCTGGGCCGCGCTGTCCACGGCTTTCTGCGCCTTCTCCGCGGTCTCTTCCGCCTTCTTCGCCGCCTTTTCCAACTCACCGATGGCGGCGAGCACTGCCTCCTTCACGCGCTCGTCGTCGGGGACCTTGCACGCCCCCGTCGCGCTCTCCTTCGCCTCCGCGCCACTGTTCTTCGCAGACTCCGCCGCCCCGGTGGCGCTTCGCGCCGCAGCGGAGGCAGCGTCGATCGCTTCCGCCGCTCCCTTGCGCATCGGCATCCCACGGAAGAGCGCCTTGTTCTGCTCGATCCTCTTCTTCGCTTCCGCGAGCGCCGCTTCCGCCCGCTTCACCGCCTTGGCGGCCTCCTCGGTCGCCTTCTCCGCCTCGGCCGCGATCTCCTTCTCGTGCTCCTTCACCGTCTTCTTCGCCTCGTCGGAGGCCTTGCTGCCCTCGTCGCAGGCGCTCTTCAGCTGCGTGAAAGCCTGGTCGACCTTCTCCCGCAACTCCGGCATGCGCGAGACCAGATTCTGAAGGCTCCCGCGATGCTGCTCCGCCTCGTCGTACGCCGACTTCGCCTGCGCGTAAGCGCTCGCGATCTGGTCGAGCGCCCCGCGCGCCTGCGACATCTGGATGCCGGCGCTCTTGTCGATCGATACGCCGCTCTTCTGAACGGCCTCGGCGAGCGGGCCCTGCATCTTCTGGCCCATCTCGTGGACCTTCCCGTACTGGTCCTTGAGGCTGGAGAGAAACTTCTTCGTCTGCTCCTCGTGCTTGTCCTTGTTCTCGTCGTGCCCGCGGGCGAGCTCGTCGTGCTGCGCCTCGGCGGCCTTGCTGTGCTCGTCGGCCTTTCGCACCGGGTTGTTCTGCACTTCCTCGGACGCGGCGACGCTTTGATCCGCGCTGCCGGTCACCGCATCCGTGCCGGTCGCGAGGTGCGTGAGCATGTCCGCACCTGCTCTCTCGGCGGCCGCCTTGAAGTCCTCGCCGAGCCGCTTCAGTTCCTCCTTGGCGTCGTCGAGGGCGCGCTGCATCGCGGCCTCGAGCTGCCTGGTCGCCCCGGCCTCCGTGGCGCTGTCGGTCTCCTTCAGGTCCCACGAGGCCGCCGCGGTCTGCAGCGCCTTCTCCAGGACTTGCTCGGCGACCTTCATCACCTCTTCCTCGATCTTCTTCAGCAGGCGATCGATGGCCTCGGAGATCGTCTTCTTCATCTCCGCCGCGACGTTCTCCAGGTGCTTCTTCCCCTCGTCCCAGCCCTTCGCGAAGAGCTGCTCGGACTCCTTCTGCGCAGCCTGCGCTTCTTCGAAGGCGCCGCCCTCCGCCGGCTCGCCGGGCTTCCGCTCCAGCGCGGCGAGCGTCTTGCCCAGGGTGGACTCGGCGTTCCCCATCAGGCCCTGGAGCTTCTCGACGAGCTGCTCGAGGGCGTGCTTCACCTGCTCGGGGAGCATGTCGTAGGCGGCCTTGGCCTTCTCGGCACAGTCTTCTTCGTCCTGCTTCGCCTGCTCGAGCTCCGCCTTCGCTTCCTCGCCGCCCTTCTTCGCCGCCTCCCCGTCGCGCTTCGAAGCCAGGTCCAGCGCTTCCTTGCACTTCGCGATCCCGTCCTTCCCCCCGGCCCAGGCCTTCTCACCGCTCTGGACGGCCTCCTTCGCGGCTTCGTAGAACTCCTTGAGCTGCTCGAACTGCTGCTTGTACTCGTCGTACCCGGCCTTGACCTGGTCGTAGATCTTCTTCGCCTTCTCGTAGGCTTCCTTCGCCTTCGCGGCGAGCGTGCCGACCTTCGCCTTCACCGCCTCGATGAACTTCGTCAGCGATGACTCCCCCTCCGGGAGCATCTTCCGGACGTTGTCGATCACGGTCCGCAGCGACTGCTTGACGCTGTCCGGGAGGTCCTTCTCCACCTCCTCGAGCTTGTCGATGCAGAGCTGGACCTCGCTCTTCGCGGTCTCGAAGTCCTGCTGCGCCGGATCGACTTCCTTGCCGGCGTCCTCCCACTTCTTCTCCTTGAGCAGCGCGAGGCCGCTCTTGATGTGCTCGAAGCAGGACTTGCCGGCCTTGAACGCGTTCTCGCCGTGCTCGCCGATGTAGACGCCCGCCTTGATCCACTTGCCGCCGTACTGATCGATGGCGTCCTCGATCTGCTTCCTGTATTCCTCGAACTTCTCCTTGTACTCGTCGACGGTCTTCTTCACCTCGTCGACCATGCCCTTCGCCTGATCGACCAGGTCCTTCAGCTTGTCGGCGACGTTCTTCTTGATCGTGTCGGCGGCGTTCTGCACCGCTTCCTTCGCCTTCGCGATCGCGTCCTGCGCCTGGTGGATTGCATCCTTGGCGGCATCGAGGACGTTCTGGGCGCCGGCGGCGATGGCGCTCCCGATGCTCTTGCCCGCCGCGTCACCGGAGGACTTCACCGCGTCGATCACTTGCCCCAGATCGCTCCCCAGGCCGTCGATCAACGATTTCGCGGCGGCCGCCGCGGAGGCGGCGCACATCTCGATCGCGCTCTTGCCCTTGGCGATGGCCGCCTGCGCCAGCGTCATTCCTGCCTTGCCCGCCTCGAGGGCGGTTTCCGCCGCGACCCGCGCGCTCGACTTGAGTCCCTGCACCGCTTGCGAGAGCTGGTCGCCCACCGTATGCACGGCGTCCAGGGCCGCGGCCTTCACCGCGTCGTAGGCGTCGGCCGCGTGCCGGATCGCCTGGCCGGCGATCTCCGCGACCTGCGCGGCGGCCTCGTGCGCCTTGGTCAGCGCCTCGCGCGCGACCTCCTGAGTCGCGTTGACCGCCTCCTGCGCCGCCTCGGCGACCTTGGCGTCGGCCTGGGCGACGTAGTCCTTGAGCCCCGCGAGCTTGCTCTCGACGCTCTTGAGGGCCGCCTGGGCGACGTCGCCGGCGCCCTGCTTCACCTGCTCGAGAGCGTCTTTCACGTCTTGCCAGACCTGCTTGGCGGCTTCGAGCGCCTGCGAGGCGCGCTTGGCCGCCTCGCGCGCGGCCTTCAGCGCCCAGGCCGCCGCGTTCTGGATGTTCTGCGCGATCTGCTGCGCCTTCTCTGCGGCTTGCTGCACGGCCTGGGCGAACTTGGCGAGGTTCTTGACCGGCGCAGACCCCTTCTTGATCGTGTACCGCTTGGCGCGGAACTCGGTCGCGTAGCCGGTGTCGACGAAGAACAGGTGGTCGGTGGAAACGACGTAGTACTGCCCGTCGACGCGCTTGCCCGCCTTCTCCACCTCGACGACGGAGCCCGCGCGAATGGCGGGATCGCCGGTGACGCGCGCCTCCGCGTGCACGAACGCTCCGGCGCGCTGGTTGTACTCGCTCTTCGCCACCGCCTCGAGCAAGCTCTTCTCGCCGGTGGCCAGCGTCACCACCTGCTCGATGTCGCCGAACATCTGCTTTACGAGCTGCGCGCCGGTGACGGTCCCGCCCTGCTTGCCGTATTCGTCGCCCGTCTTTCCGGGGCCGGTCATCTCGCGGGCGTTCTTCGGGTCCCAGCCGGACGTCGTGATCTTCGAGACCTGGTCGAAGGTGTTCACCTCCTGGATCAGGCGGCCGATGTTCTCCCGCCACACCAGCTTCGCCGCCGGCGGATCGCCGAGCTTGGGCTTCTTGAACAGCAGCTTCCGGTCGTCGACGTAGACGCGGAACCCCGCCAGCGCCGCCCGCTGCATGAGGAAGTCATAGTCGGAGAGGTTGTTCTGGATGACGTAGTCGTGGACGACCTTGCTGTCCTCGACCTCCGCGGACAGGTTGTGGCGCCGCGCGATCTGGGTGGCGAGATCGCTGTCCTTCACGTTCTTGTACGTCTTCGTGACGGTACCCTTGTCGAAGCCGTGCCCCTTGTCCACGCCCGCGACCACCAGGCGGCTCGGGCCGTCGGCCGTGAGCACGATCTCGATGTTCGACACCTCTCCCTTGCAGACGCTCTTGAGCTGGCCCTGGTAACCGAGCTTGATCTCGATGGCGGTGCCGGGCTTGAACTTCTTTTGCCGGGTCCACTTGCGGCCGACGTCCGAGAGGTGGAGCCAGAACCGGCTGGCCTTGTCCATGTCGTCGGTGACGCGGATGCCGACGATCGACCCCTTCAGCTCCGGATCCGCCGCCTGCCCGTCCACGACGAGCTGGAAGTCCGGGACGAAGCGCTTGTCGTCGGGCAAGGCGGAAACTCCCCGCGCCCTCGCCAGACGGACAGACGAAGGACTGCCGTAGTTTCGAGCAAGCGAGCGGTCGTCGTCAAGAGGGTCGGAATCCGGTACGATGAGGTTCGCGTGTCCGACGATCCCAACAGCGCCCTGCCGGACGCCCCGCGGCTGCCGCAACGAGCGGCGATCTACATCACCCGCGACGGCGGC